>Ga0185299_10000712_pt1 | contig 80761 bp, 72 predicted proteins | sample PaiPotPPA55metaG_FD_128002 | JGI IMG/M metagenome (GOLD analysis project Ga0185299, IMG submission 128002) | Iron sulfur acid spring bacterial and archeal communities from Banff, Canada, to study Microbial Dark Matter (Phase II) - Paint Pots PPA... ...
GCCCTTGAGGGCCGTATCGAGCGACGCCGGATCGCTCGCGAACGGATACTTCACCCACACCGTCGGGCTGGTGTGGTTTTCGTATTCGACTTCTGCCTCCGCCAACGCCGTCTCGTCGAAAACACACCAGTACACCGAACGCAATCCCTTATAGACGAAGTCGTTCTCCAGGAAGCGATAGAGAATGTCCAGCACCGCCGCTTCGTATTGCGGCGTCATCGTCGAATAGGGCTGGTCAAACCGCCCGAATACGCCGATACGCTTGAACTGGGAGCGCTGCAGGTCAAGGAACTTTTCGGCGTATTTCCGGCATTCGGCGCGCACATCGACGGCAGCCATTTGCAGCTTCTTTCCGCCCAACATTTGCTCGACTTTGATTTCGATGGGCAGCCCGTGGCAGTCCCATCCCGGAACATACGGTGAATCGAAGCCAGCCATATTTTTCGACTTCACGATGAAGTCCTTCAGGCATTTATTCATCGCCGTCCCGAGATGGATGGGCCCGTTGGCGTAGGGAGGCCCATCGTGCAGCACATAGGTCGGAGCGCCCTTGCGCACCTCCCGGATGCGGTCGTAGATCCGCTGCTCCTCCCACCGAGCTAATAGTTTGGGCTCATTCTGGGGCAGTCCCGCCTTCATGGGGAAGGCGGTTTTGGGCAAATTTATGGTGGACTTCAGGTCCGTCGGCACTCGAAAGGTTCTCCCAACTGATTGAATCTTTTCATTATATAGGGAGCGCAATTAGGGAGCGCGGAAGGACACGTCTACCGGGCTGCCGCCCTGGGAACGAATTCAAAAAGTACTGTTTCCCGTCCGGGAAAAGCGTGTACAATTTTCATCAGAGCGCAGCCAGTAGGCATCTAAGTTGCCAGGAAACATTGGGCGGCAAGGTTCGTCCGCTGTAAACGTGACTCTTTTTTCGAGTGACTCTAAGGAGCGCTCGCGCATCCAAATCAAGGGCACCCTGTACTGTGAACTTGGGGTTACCGCTCGGGAAGATATGCCAGAACTCGAAACACCGCAGAATCCGTCAGCGCTGGGTCCAGAGCCCGAGCTGCACCTTCTCCTGCAAAATCAGACTCTGGACGAGTCTCTCTGGAAGTCCCTGTTCCGCAACATTGACGACTTCTTCTTCCCCAAGAAACTCCCTCCGCTGGTTCTGACCTCGAAGCCCGTCCCGGTGCGCGATATCTGGGGCTTCTACAACTACAAGGGACGCGGAGCCGCTGGCTCAACCGTCATTCACGTGCTGGCCGTAGCCGTCATCATCGCCGCTACCTACCTGGGACGGAGGATCGTCGACGTCGCCAAGCCGAAAGAGACCGTCTTATTGATCGCGCCTGAGGACCTTCCGGCTCTGCCGGTTTCGAAGACCGTGAGCGGCGGAGGCGGCGGTGGTGGTGACCGCGACAAACTGCAGGCATCGCAGGGACGTTTGCCTAAGCAGTCGATGCAGCAGATTACTCCGCCCATGGCCGTGGTGCGCAACCTGCAGCCGAAGCTCGAAGTTGCGCCGACGATCGTGGCCCCTCCCTTGCCGCAGCCAAATTTGGCTGATCTTGGCGACCCGCTTTCGCATCTGCCGTCTGTGCCTTCGAATGGAACGGGCTATGGTGGCGGCATTGGCTCCGGTAACGGCGGCGGCGTTGGTTCGGGCGAAGGCCCCGGATTCGGCCCTGGTCATGGGGGCGGCACCGGTGGTGGAGCGTTCCGCGTTGGTGGTGGGGTTTCCGCTCCGAAAGCCATTTATTCGCCTGACCCTGAGTACTCCGAGGAAGCCCGCAAGGTTAAGCACATGGGCACGGTCGTATTGTGGCTGGTGGTCGGTCCGGACGGTAAGCCGCGCGACATCAAAGTATTGCGGACTTTAGGGTTGGGCCTGGATGAAAAGGCCATCGAAGCAGTAAAGAACTGGCGCTTCGATCCGGCCAAGAAGGATGGCAAGCCCGTTGCTGTGCAGATTAACGTCGAAGTCAATTTCCATTTGTACTGAACAGTGTAATTGAACGCAGCTGCATCGTAGAGACGCGGTTTGCCGCGTCTGCCGTCTATTCCTTCAAATCCACGTGCACCACATCTTCCACCGGAAGTCCCAGGAACCGCGTTCCCATCTTCCTGAATTTCTCTGCCGAATCCGTGGCAAAGAACCTGAGGCCGGGAGGGCTTCTCCGCTCGCTTTTAGTTGACGGCAGCGTCCCGACTTGCAGTTGCCGCACCACGTTCTGGGCGGTCGATTCGGCCGAGTCCACGATCGCGATGTGCTCCGGCGCCACTCGCCGTAGCAGCGGCTTGATCAGCGGATAATGTGTGCAGCCAAGCACCAGCACGTCGGCATCGCTTGCGTCGTCCGAAAAAGCCTCCGACAAATAGATCCTTGCCACCTGCTCGGTCACCGGATGTTCCACCCATCCCTCTTCGACCAGCGGCACAAACAGAGGACAAGCCTTCTCACGCACCACGACCTTTCGGGCTTCGAGCGCCCGCCGGTAGGCATGGCTGCTGATGGTCGCATCCGTGCCGATGACGACCACCTTTCGCTTCCGGCTGGCCGCCGCCGCCGCTTCCGCTCCCGGCTCGATGACGCCGATTACTTCCACGCCCGCCGCCGACTTGATCTCGTCGAGCGCGAGCGCCGTTGCCGTGTTGCAGGCGATCACCAGCAGTTCGGCTCCCTGATCCTGTAGATATCGCACCGCGCCGACCGCGTAATGCGCGACCGTGGCCGCCGACTTCGATCCGTAAGGAAGGCGAGCCGTGTCGCCGAAATAGAGATAGTCGGCCTCCGGAATTCGGTCGACCAATGCCCTGAGAACGGTGAGCCCGCCAACGCCTGAGTCAAACACGCCGATCTTCGGTCGGCCGAGCTGCGGCCTGCAGGAGGAAGCCATCGTGCTTATGATACAAGGCGTCCGGAAGCGGAAGGCCTACGCTAGTTTCAGAGAGAGCGTACACCGACGTAGTCGTTGGCGATTCTGACCCAGCACTTCGAATCCAGGGAGAAAAGGCCGAACCACGGGGGGCAGAGAGGAACACAGGGAAAAAACACAGGGGAAACCGCAACCCTCCGGCTACGCCGGACTACACCTTCCGTCAAACTAGCGTAAAGCGTCCGCAACGTTTTCGCCGACATCCTTAAACGAGAACGCGATCGAAACATTCGGATACTCCTTACCGCCGATTTCCACGTAGGGGTAAACAAAATAGTTCAGCGGCTCCCCTGCCTGCGGCGGTGCGAGCTTCAGATCGCGTCCCTGCGTGAACTGCATTCGATTCACATCGTGCGCGCCGAAAAAGTAATCATGCTTTTCCTGATGTTTCCATGCCTCCGAAATGTCTACTGGGACCCAGCCGGTTGAATCGAGATAAAACTCCGCCCAGCAGTGGTATCCGGGAATTTCGGCGGAGTGTTTGTCGGCCGGAAGTGGAAAACCGATCTGAAAGCGTGCCGGAATCTTCTCCGCCCGCGCCATCGAAATAAAAACGGAGTGAAAATCGGTGCAGTTGCCATGCTTCGAATCGCAGGCCCAAAGGGTGTCGCCGTGTCCCCAGCCGGTGCCGGTCTTGTCATATTTCATGGTGCGAAAAACGTATTCGTAAATGTCTTTCGCTTTTTCAAGCGAAGTGGTCGCGCCCTTTGTTTCCTGGGCGGCCAATTGCGCCGGAAGTCCGGTTATCGGTACCAGTCGGTCTGCCTCAAGAAATCGCGCGAACTCAACTCGCGGCGCCTTTGCAGACCGCGCGTCATCAAGCGGTTTTCCGTTTAGCAGCACCACGTGTTCTCTCCGAACCACGTCGTAATCCACGGAGAACGTGTACTCAGCCTTATCCGCTTTCGAAGTCTCGGCGTATAGAACTTCGTTTCCGTACTCCGGCTGCCGAACTTCCTTCATGGGCAAATCTCCATTTTTGGAAGTGACCTTCACATCCTGGAAAGCATCTGAGTGGGCCAGCGGAATCCATACCCGCACACGCTCGCCCGGGTTGATATTTTTCACAGTGAACGAATAGTGGAAGTTGAAGTGACGCTCCCTTTGGGTGGGAGCCGGCTGGGCAAGAGCCGGCAGAGACGACAAGACAAGTAACAAGGCAAACAGAGACCGACGCAGCATGACGCATCCTTTCAAGCTTTCAATCAATGAATGATTGGTCGCCGAGAAACGTTACGGATGAGCAGGGAAACGGCCGACGGACATTTTAGGCGGGACTATCGTCAAGTAAAACCGCGGCCGGAGAGTCGAGGCGGGCACCGCATAATTTCGTAGTCTGCCCGTTCGGCCAGGGTTGTGTCAATCGCGCCGGCCGTCTCCGCCCGTCCACCTCGAATCCGGACCCTTCGACTTCGCTCAGGGCAGGCTCGCGAGACGCCCGCCACTCCACCGCAACACCGTGCGTTCACGCCACAGTTGCCTCACCTAAGCATCGCCCGTTATCCTTCTCGCCATGCCCAGCACGCTAGTCGAATGCGTCCCCAACTTTTCCGAAGGCCGTGACAAGGCGAAAGTCGATGCCATAGTCGAAGCCATGAAAATTCCCGGTGTCTATCTTCTCGACCGCGAGATGGATTCCGATCACAACCGCTCCGTTATCACCCTGGTCGGCGAGCGTGAAGCCATTCAGGAAGCCGCCATTCGCGGAGTAGGGAAGGCCGCCGAGTTGGTTGATCTGACCAAGCATCAAGGCGCGCACCCGCGCATGGGCGCAGCCGATGTCGTGCCTTTTATCCCGATTGACGGCGTGACCATCGAAGACTGCGTCGCCATGGCGCGCCACGTTGGAGCCGAGATATGGAAACGCTTCCAGATCCCGGTCTATCTTTACGAAGCCGCCGCGGCCACGCCCGAGCGGCAGAACCTGGAGAACATTCGCAGAGGACAGTTCGAAGGCATCCGCGCCGACATTGCGACGAACCCCGTGCGAAAGCCCGATTTCGGCGATCCTCGAGTGCACTCCACCGCAGGCGCAACAGTCGTAGGAGCGCGCAAAGCTCTGATCGCTTACAACGTCTTCCTGAATACGCCCGACGTTGACATCGCCAAAAGAGTTGCGAAGGCCGTCCGCTTTTCGAGTGGGGGCCTGCGCTTCGTCAAGGGCGCCGGATTCCTGGTGCGCGGCCTGGCCCAGGTCTCGATGAACCTGACCGACTTCGAGCAGACTCCCATCCACCGCGTCTTCGAATTCGTGAAGCGCGAAGCTGCGCGCTACGGTGTCATCCCAGTTTCAAGCGAGATCGTCGGCCTGATCCCGAAGCGGGCTTTGGAGCAGGCGGCGGAATGGTTTCTACAAGTAGAGAATTTCGATTCCTCGCTAATCCTGGAAAATCGCCTGACCGCTGTGATGACCGGAAAGATGGCTATCGGCGGATTGCGCGCCGGAGTCGAACCCTTCATCGAACAACTAGCCGCTCCCACCGCGACTCCCGGGGGAGGCAGCGCCGCCGCCGCCAGCGGCGCCATGGCCGCCGGACTTGCAGGCATGGTCGCGTCCATGTCGCGCGGCAAAAAAGCCTATCTGCAATATGAAAGCCAGCTCAGCGAAGCGATCGCAAGACTCAGCCAGCTTCGCGAAGAACTCAAGTCTGCGATCGACGCCGACGCCGAGTCTTACAACGTCGTCATGAAGACCTACAAGTCGGCGAAGGAATCCGCCGGCAACGCTAACGACGGAGGTGCCGCGATAGCCTCCGCGCTCAAGCAAGCGACCAGCGTCCCTCTAGGCGTCGCCGCAAAAGTAGTCGAGGTGGCCGAGATCGCAGCCAAGCTGAAGCCGATCACGAATCCAAATATGAAGTCAGATCTGGCGACCGCGATCGCTCTGGCAAAAGCCGCCCTCGAAGGCGCGCTTGCGAACGTCGAAATCAACCTCGATTCGCTGAGGAACGATTCGCCGAAGGACGAGGTGTTCGTGACTGAGACGCGGAAGCGCGCAGCGGCGCTGAGGGGCTAGCACCTATCTCATTTCGTGAATTCGCCTTCCACGTGCCCAGTTTGGCCTTGCGCGATGATTCCTGGCCAATCGCCGCAGATGAAGGGATGATCCACTTCACGGTCACGTTGACGGCATCAACGCCGCGCAACCTCAACGGCACACAGTTGCTGGCGCTAACGCAGCAGCAGGGGTTCCGCATGCTGGACATTAGCAATCCGCAGGTTCCACAGCAGGCCGCCATTCTCTTCGATGGTGTGATCATCGGTTACGATATCAGCCAATTGGCCGGAAACTATGTTCATGATGCGGTTGCGCGAGGATGCGGTATTCAACGGATGAGTCCCAGAAGCTGTCTGGAGTTAGCCGATGGAAGCAAGCGGGTCGCTGTTGATTTGAGGAAGAAGAACAAGAGGTGGCGCGCTCAGGAGCCCATATTCCGAGGCATCCGTTTCCCACGCAAATTCTTGCGGATACGAGCGTTCTAAGGCCATGCCGAAGCCGACGCACTTTAGTTACGGTCCTGCGGCGCGAATTAGGGACTAAAATAGGGTTATCGCAGCTCAGAGTCTGGTAAAGATCCAAACGTGCGGTTTGCGTTTTGCATCTAAACTTGCAAACCCCATTCTGAGGATTTCGCTTTGAGGACTTTGTTTCGAGGACATATGAAGAATTTGTGTTTTGCGGTTTTGCTTTTGTGCGCAGTGGCTGGCTTCGCCATGCCGATTGCATCGTCAGCGCGTTCGATGGTGCCTTCTGAAATTCAGCAATTGATCGGCGTGGATTACCGCGCGCTCAAGGATTCACCTACCGCGATGGCGCTCAAACAACAAGTCCTGCCCGACAACCTGAAGGAACTAGAGACCGCACTGAAAGGCATCGGCATTGACGCCGAGCGCGATCTCGACCAGCTCAATTTCGCCTCTTTCCGTACCGAGAAGAAGGGCATTCAAACCATCGGCGTGGCGGCCGGATCGTTCTCCGCCAAGGCTGTCCTCAAAAAAATGAAGCTCAAGAAGATCGCGGCCACCAAGTACGGCACCACCAGCATTTTTCCGATGGATAACGGATTAGTGATGACCTTCCTTGACGACAACACTTTGGCCTTCGGTACTCCGGCCTCGCTGCACAGCGCACTCGATACCCGCGACGGCAAGCGCCCTTCGCTTGATTCCAATTCGGTGATGACTGACCAGATGTCGGCCGTCGATGGCGCGGCCGTGTGGAGCATCCTCGACCAGAAGGGAACCCAGGCGATGATGTTTTCGGCGCTGGGCGATGCCGCAAAAGTTGCCGACTACGAGACCCTTAAAAAGCGCATCCTGGCTTCTCGCTACACCATGAACTTCCAGAGCGGAGTGAATTTCGATCTGAGTGTTCTCACCGCAGACTCGATGACCGCGGCTACGCTTTCCACGATCGTTAAGGCCGGCATGCTCTACAAAAAACTCAATGCCAGCCCGGTCGAAAAGACTGCCATTGACGCCACCACGGTCGATTCCGACAGCTCGAATGTGCAGCTCCACTTCAAAAGCGATGACCAGAAATTTCAGTCCCTGATGCACTCGCCGCTGTTCGCCGCCGTTTCACACTGACGTCTCGCACTAACGTTCGAACGAACATATCTCGGCAAGCTTGGCAAGAATTCGACGCAAAATGGAAAAACGTCCCGGATGTTGCTCCGGGACGTTTTCGTTTCATAACTGCTTATGAAAAAATGGCAATATGCCGATCGCGCTGCAACGCTGGGAATATCTTGGGGGAGACGACGACCTCCGCGCGATTGATGGCGCCAGCGACAGGCGGAGACATTAAGGCTGTACCGTTTCATTGTGCCCACTTTGATACGCTGTTTGTAGAACCTATCCCGACGAGTGAATGAAGACAGTCGCCAATGTTGGCCAGATAGGTTGAGAGGCAACTGAAAGGTCGCCTGAGCACGGGCACAAGCCAATGAGAGTTTTAGTTACAGGGGGAGCGGGTTACATCGGCAGCGTGGTTGCCGATGAGCTGTTGCAGGCCGGACACGATGTTGTTGTCTTCGATAACCTGAGTCGCGGCCATCGTCAGGCTGTGCCCAAGAACGCTGACCTGGTAGTAGGCGACTTGGCGGATCGCGCTTGCCTTGACCAGCTACTCCGGTCTCGTGCATTTGATGCCGTGCTGCATTTTGCGGCGCTGATCGAAGCGGGCGAATCGATGAAGGCGCCCGAAGAATTCTTCCGCAACAACACCTCGAATGCTCTGACCCTGCTCGAAGCGATGCTGGCCGCTCGGGTGACGCGTTTTGTTTTCTCGTCGACGGCTGCGCTCTTCGGTAATCCCGAGCGCACTCCGATTGAGGAGGACGATCCCGTCCATCCGACCAATGCGTACGGCGAATCGAAGCTGCTGGTGGAGCGAATGCTGGCGTGGTTCCACCAGATTCACGGCCTGCGCTATGCCAGCCTGCGATATTTCAATGCCGCTGGCGCATCCCGTCCTGACCAAGGGGAAGCGCACCAACCGGAGACCCATCTGATCCCCCGGATTCTACAAGTCGCTCTCGGCCGCGCCAAACACGTGAATATTTTCGGCACGGACTACGCCACGCCGGACGGCACCTGCATCCGCGATTACATCCACGTCAGCGATCTGGCGCGCGCACACCTGCTGGCCCTCGAAGCGTTGGAGAAAGAGCTGGAGGAGTCCAGCCCGCTGATCTACAACCTCGGTAATGGGCAGGGCTTCAGTGTGCGCGAGGTAGTCGAAGTGGCGCGGAGAGTCACCGGGCATCCTGTGCCGGTGATCGAATCGCCGCGCCGTGCGGGCGATCCAGCGGTGTTGATTGCTAGCTCGGAGAAGATTCGGCGCGAGTTGGGCTGGCAGCCGAGATTCCTCGATTTGAAAGCCATTGTTGAAAGTGCTTGGCAGTGGCATCGCGTCCATCCTGACGGATACCCAAAATAATCTTGGTATGACTTCCTACGTCCTTTACTGCACTTGCCCTGCCACCGCTCGCTCACCCACCAGATCCGCGCTTGTCATTCTGTTGGTGAGGGTTACGAGCTTGTTGCGGCACCTTTTTCCCGACAATTCCCGGTGCGGGAACCTGAATCGGGTATGCAGTCCAAATCAGCACTGAGACAGGGCGATGGGATGGGTGACCTGGATGGTGCGAAAATTCTGATCCTTTGGATCGAAAAGTTGCATCTAGAAAGAGTACCGAAGTTTGTTGACCGCAGAGAGGCGGTCGCGCTAAAATGCAGGTCACCATGTTAATGCAGAATCTTTGCGCGATGTGCATGTGCTCATGTTGTTGTTGTGCATGCGTGTGCTCTGGCGCAGGGAGGTTGCCGAAGTAAAGGATTTCTTTTAAAACCGGCACTTATAACCCACCGCCAGATGAACCTGGCGGTGGGTTTTTTATTTTCCGGCACAAAACAGTCGGGGGACATGAAGTCGGGCCAATATTTATGACAAACGTAGCGAAAGAGACCAAAGCGCAGCGAGTCGAGCGCCTCAAACGCTCCAAGAACCCATGGGAAGGTCTGGAGGAAATCCGACGCTTCGCGCGCGAGGGGTTCGACTCCATCCCACCGGAGTGGATTGGGACCTATTTTCGCTGGTGGGGCGTGTACACCCAGGGGGACGGGGCGGGCGTAACCGGCGGTCAGGGCGGGGAAGGCCGGGCGCTGCAATGCTTCATGGTGAGAATCCGGATCCCCAACGGTCTGCTAACTTCCGACCAACTGCGCACCGTTGCCGAACTCACCCGCCGCTACGCTCACGGAATTGCCGACATCACCGTTCGCCAAAACATCCAGTTGCATTGGGTCACGATCGAGGCCCTTCCGGATGTACTCGAAGCGCTCGCGCGAGTCGGATTGAACACGATGAGTGCCTGCGGCGATGTCACGCGCAATGTTACCGGCTGCCCGGTCGCGGGAGTGGACGCCGACGAGATTTGCGATGCTTCGCCTCTAGCGCTCGAAGCGTCCCGAATGCTGGCGGGGAATAACGACTTCTATAACCTTCCCCGCAAATTCAAGATTTCGATCACGGGATGCCGCGTGTGGTGCCCGTATCCGGAGATCAACGATATTGGGTTGACCGCGACGACTCGTGTGGTGCGCGGGATACCCGAGGTGGGCTTCTCGCTGCGAGTTGCGGGAGGACTTTCAACCGAACCCTACCTGGGAGCGCGATTGAACGCGTTTGTGCGATGGCATCAAGTGCTGCCCGCCATAAAGGGGATTGCGGAACTGTTTCGCGACTCGGATGTGCTGCGGGAACATCGCGAGCGGGCGCGGCTGAAGTTCCTCTTCCTGCGGCATGGATGGACGGCAGAGAGTTTCCTGGACGAACTGCAGCGGCGGATTGGATTTCAATTTGATGAGGCGGTAGAAGAGCGCCCGCCCGCGGATGTTTATCGCGACCACGTGGGAATTCAACCGCAAAAGCAACCGGGCTATTGCTACGTGGGAGCTGCTGTTCTCCGCGGACGAATTACGGCGGAACAAATGCGCGCTGCCGCCGATCTAGCCGATCGCTTCGCTGCCGGCGAACTGCGCGCGACTAACATGCAGAACCTGCTCATCGTGAACGTTCCACGGTTGAATGCTGAGGATTTGGCCAAGGAATTGGACGCGATTGGATTGCGGGTGGGCGGGTCGGCGTTCTGGCGCGGCACCATCGCGTGCAGCGGCACGGAGTTCTGCAAGCTGGCGATCACGGAGACGAAGAGCTTTGCCCGCTGGCTCGTGGAGGAACTGGAAGAGCGTATGCCAGGTTTCGATCAGCACCTGAAGCTGCACGTTACCGGCTGCCCGAACAGTTGCGGACAGCACTGGATTGCCGACATTGGCATTGACGGCAAAAAGATGAAAGTCGACGGACGCCTCGTCGATGCCTATTACTTCTGCCTTGGCGGAGCGCTCGGTTTGCATGCGGCGACGGCGCGGCCCGTGGGATATCGCTGCCTTGCGACTGAGGTTCCGGAAGCAATCGAGAGATTGCTTCGGCAGTATCTTGCCGCTCGTCAGCCCGACCAGAACCTGCGAAAGTTCTTTGCCAGCCACACCGACACGCAGTTGCGGGAGTTTCTGGCGGGCGAGCCGGTGGAAGCAGTAACCCGCGATTTGCCGCCGGTAGGTGTCAGAGGAGCGGTAGCGCAAGCAGCGGGAGGAGACGGTGACTAACTTGTTCCCAATGTTTATGAAGCTGTCAGGGAAGCGGTGCCTGGTGGTCGGCGCGGGCAAAGTTGGCGAGCCCAAGATTGGCGGGCTGATTGACACGGGCGCGTGCATCCACGTGGTAGCGATCGCGGCCAGCGACCAGGTCCGCGACTGGGCTGACGCAGGAAAGATCGACCTGGAACTGCGTGCTTTCTCGTCGTCTGACCTCGACGGCATGTTTCTCGCGGTGGTGGCAACGGCGTCGCGCAGCCTGAACGAGCGCGTTTACCGCGAGGCGCAGGAGCGCGGAGTGCTGTGCAACGTGGTGGATGTTCCGGACCTTTGCGATTTCTTTTATCCCGCAATTGTGCGGCGCGGTGACCTGCAGATCGCGATTTCAACCGCAGGGCAAAGTCCATCGCTAGCGCAGAAACTTCGTCAGCAACTGGAACGCCAGTTCGGAGACGGATACGCGGCATGGGTTGAGCAACTCGGCGAGACGAGACGACTGGTCTTGGCCAGCGATCTTGATAAAGAAACTAAGTGGGAATTACTGCACTCACTGGCGAGCAGGGAAGCGTTCGAAGCGGCGCTTGCCAAAATATCAGAGTTGAGCGCTACGAGATGAAGTCGAAAGGAGCGGGAGCTTGAAGGGAAAAGTTTATCTGGTAGGCGCGGGGCCGGGTGACCCGGAGCTATTGACATTAAAGGCTCTTCGCCTGCTGCAAAGCGCCGAAGCCGTTTTGCACGACGATCTTGTAGCGCCCGAGATCCTGCAGCTGATTCCGTCAAGCGCCCAGATTCACAACGTTGGCAAGCGCTGCGGGAAAAAGAAAATCCTGCAAGGGGAAATCAACTATCTGATGGTCGCATTGGCGGCTTCGGGACTGCGCGTAGTGCGGCTGAAGGGTGGCGATCCCCTGATTTTCGGACGCGCCGGGGAAGAGATCGAAACGCTCCGCCGTCACAACATTCCTTTCGAGATTGTTCCCGGCGTGACCTCGGCCATGGGCGCCGCCGCCGCCGCCCAGATTCCGCTTACTCATCGTCGAGCGTCATCGGCGCTGGTGCTCATCACCGCGCATCGAGCTTCCGAACATCAAGCTTCCGAAAAAGATGCAGCCGAAAAGGATGCGTGGAGCAAGTTTGTCGCGAGTGGAGCAACACTCGTCATTTATATGCCGGGACAAAATTACTCGGATATCGCGCAGAGGCTGAGGACAGCCGGGCTTGCCGGTGAGACACCTTGCGCCGTCATCTCGCGCGCCACTACCAAGTATCAGCGAACCCATCGCACGACTGTGCTCGATCTGCATCGTTCGCCGCAACTGGCCGCTCCAACGCTGCTGGTCGTCGGTGAAGTTGTGCGGATGGCTGATCCTGCCGCCCTGGTGGAGGGATTTGTGATGCCGGACTTGTCGAAGGGAAACGACGGTTTGCGTCCTCCAGCCCTCTTCAAAACATCCCTCTCGCAGGCGCCGCGCCTGGAAACAAATAAGGAGCCGGTAGCGTGAAAGACAAGATCGCAGAAGTGCAGTTTACGGCCGAGAGTTGGACTCCACAGCAGGTGTTGTCATGGGCGTTTGACACCTTCGCCAATGACGTCGCAATCTCGTCGGCGTTTGGGGCCGAAGGCATGGTGCTTATTGATATGGCGTCGCGCCTTCGCAAGGATTTTCGCCTCTTCACGATCGATACCGAATTCCTGTTTTCGGAGACGTACAACCTGATGGACAGGATCGAGCAAAAGTATGAAATAAAAATTGAGAGAGTTTTTTCGCTGCTCTCGCCCGAGGAGCAGGAGCGTGTTCGCGGTGCAGCGCTTTGGACTCGCGATCCTGACCAGTGCTGCAACCTGCGAAAGGTTGAGCCGCTCCGCCGCAAACTGAGCGCGTTGCGCGCGTGGATCACGAGCATTCGACGCGACCAGACGGTAATCCGCGAGGGTGCCCGCAAAATCCAGTGGGACGCAAAGTTCGGGTTAGTAAAGGTGAATCCGATCGCGGATTGGACTTCGAAACAGGTTTGGCGCTATCTCCACGAACATGACGTACCGTACAACTCGCTCCATGATCTGAATTATCCGAGCATCGGTTGCACTCATTGCACCAGGGCTGTTCAGCCGGGCGAAGATCCCAGGGCGGGGCGCTGGCCTGGCACGGGCAAAACTGAGTGCGGACTGCACGTCATTGAGATTGAGCCCCTGCAGCGATCGCCCGAAGCGGAAGCATAGGGGTCAAGTTCCGTACTGGCCGCATCCTCGTCTTTTCACCGCAACCCGACCCGTGGACTCACCCGAAGGTAATCGCTGCCTCCTTCGCCATCGCTCAATCGTCGCAGATATTACGCTTGACGTAACGCGTAACGATAGTTATGCTGCATCATGATCGTCAGTTACCGGGACAAGCGAACCAGGGACTTCGCAGCCGGTAAACGGGTAAAGGCGTTCTTTGGAATCGAACGTGCCGCCCGTCTGAAGCTGGACCGATCGGAGGCGGCCGTCGTGCTTAAAGACCTTGCCGTATTGCCCGGCAATCGTTTTGAATCGCTGAGAGGGGACCGGAAGGGCCAATACAGCATTCGCATCAATGATCAGTGGCGGACTTGCTTGGAATGGCCCGAAGACGCCCTCGGCCCATCGAACGTGGAGATCGTTGATTATCATTAGGAGAAACATCATGGCACTGACCGCTATTCACCCCGGAGAACATCTGGCCGAAGAACTGAAGGAACTGGGCATGAGTGCCGCGGAGCTTGCGCGGCAGCTCGATGTTCCGACCAACCGCGTCACTGAGATCCTAAATGGAAGGCGCGCCATTACCGGCGACACAGCGTTGCGCCTTGCCCATTTCTTCGGTACGACCGCCGAATTCTGGCTTAATCTGCAAAGTCTTTTTGAGTTACGCGTCGCGCAGAAGAAGGCTGGAAAATCCATTAGGGGATTGCCGACTCTGAAACATCTCGAACAAGCACACGTGTAGGATCAGAGACCATGATTCTCGCCGGAGACGTTGGCGGCACAAAATGCAATCTTGGGTTGTTCCTCCGAGAAGGGCTCACTCTTCGTTCGGTCTTTCAGCGCCGTCTTGCGACCCGGGACTACGCAGGGTTCGAAGATCTGGTCGAACATTTTCTCAAACAAGCGGTAGCAGCGGATGCGGACGCTAAGTCCCCGGCAATTGATGCCGCCGGGTTCGGAGTGGCGGGCGTGGTTGCAGGGGGGCGGCATTACTCGGAAAACTTGCCATGGGTTGTGGATGTCTCGACGCTTGCACAGAAGCTCAACCTGAAAAACATACGATTGCTGAACGACCTCACAGCTACTGCCTTGAGTCTGGAGAGGCTATCTGTGAACGACTTAGTAACCCTGAATCCCGGAACCCCCGCGCATGATGCAACGAGAGCGGTAATTGCGGCGGGAACCGGATTGGGAGAGGCCATTCTCTTCTGGGATGGCGAAAAATATCAGGTCGCGCCGGCCGAAGGAGGCCAGGCAGATTTTGCGCCACGAAGTGAGCGCGAGATTCAACTACTCACTCATTTAAAAGTGCAGTTGCCTCACGTATCCTGCGAGGAGATTGTCTCCGGGCGGGGTTTCCGCCGGATTCACGAATTCCTGAACCCTGCGGTGCGCCACGCATCGTTCGAAGCATCGTTCGAATCTCTGGAGGGCAATGCAGCCGGTGAAATTACACGGCGCGGGTTGACGAAATCCTGCCCCGTTTGCGTGGAGACACTGGGGTTCTGGATTGAAATCTTTGGCGGGGTGACGGGGAATTTTGCGTTGCAGACCATGGCTCTAGGCGGCATCTACATCGCGGGTGGCATTGCGGTGAAAATCCTGCCCAAGCTTCAGGATGGTATCTTCTTCAAGTCCTTTTGTGGCGAGAGCAAACTTGCGCCGGTGCTGGAGCGCATTCCAGTGTCCGTTGTCGTGAATGAGGATGCGCCGATTTGGGGAGCGGCTTATGAAGCTCTTATTAGCAGCCAAGTGAAACCGTGAGCGGGGCGAGAAAGACGGCGCGGAGGGGCGTGGTAGGGGCCCCACGCTTCGTTTTGGGATGACAAGGGTAATGATTTTGTGATGACCAGGCAAAAGTTTTTGAGATTTAGTCAGACGTTCCCAAAATGGGGAAGGGGCTGCTCGTGGCACAAAACGAAAAGGCTGGCTACAACCGCTTCCTCCTGCTCGTAGCAGGACTGGGCGGATTGCTGTACGGCGTGGACGTCGGCATCATTGCGGGGGCCTATCCCTATTTGGAGGCCACGTCTAAGTTGAATGCGGGCCAGCTCTCGAACGTGGTCGCTGCTGTGCTGCTCGGCAGCGTGATTTCAACTCTCTTTGCCGGCGCCCTGGCAGACTGGATCGGGCGCAAGCCGCTGATGATGCTCAGTGGATTGCTGTTTGTCTGCAGCATTCCCATCATCGCGCTATCGCACGGCTATCAGTCGTTGGTTCTTGGCCGCTTGTTACAGGGGATCAGCGCCGGCCTGATCGGTGTAGTTGTTCCGCTGTATCTGGCCGAATGTCTGTCGGCCTCAAGCCGCGGCAAGGGCACGGGCATCTTCCAATTGCTGCTGACGCTCGGCATCGTGACTGCGGCCATCGTCGGCATGTTCTTCAGTTTCCGCGTGGAAGAAGTGGCTAGGCTGGGCGATCCCGCAAGACTCCTCGCCTTCAAAGACACAGCTTGGCGCAGCATTTTCTGGGTTTCGCTGCCACCCGGCATCTTGTTCGTAATCGGCAGCCTCATGGTGTCAGAGTCTCCGCGCTGGCTATTTCGCCGGGGGAGAAGCGATGCCGCCTACGCTGCTCTCTTGCGCTCTCGCTCCGACGAGCAAGCGAAAGTCGAGCTTGCGGAGATGGAGCAAACGGCCGCTGCTGAAAAAGCGAAGACTTCAACGGGGACGAATGTTCGCGAGTCGCTCTTGCGGCGCAAATATGTGATTCCGTTTGTCCTGGCCTGTGTCATTCTCGCTTGCAATCAGGCCACTGGGGTCAATTCCATCATTGGCTACAACACCAACATTCTGTTGCAGAGTGGTCTTTCCGATGTCCAGGCTCACTGGGGCTACGTTCTTTTCACGATCGTGAATTTCCTGATGACCATCGGCGGCGTGCTCCTGGTGGACCGCAAGGGACGCAAGTTCTTGCTGTCGGTGGGCAGCGCCGGGATCATTGTGTCGCTCCTCTGCACTGGCCTGCTGTTTCGCCGAACTGAAAAGCTGCGCGTAGATTCCCGGGATGCGGTTCAGTCCATGGTCGAGGCCGACCAGAAGGTCACACTGCTCTACGACGACAAAACCGCGGGCGCGCTCCTCGCTTCGACCGGCGACACCGGCAAGGCGATCGGCAACCGGCCGACATCGCTGGTCGTCATCTATTCTTATGGAGATTTTCGCGCCGCCACCAAGGTTGCGCGTTCCGACGACACGGCCGCGAAGCCGATTGAGATCACGCGAGAAAGCTGCGTTCCCGCCAATAAAGTGGTCGCGTTTTTCTCGAATCCGTTCAGCGATCTCGATGCCGCGCGCAAGGCTCCGCTGAGAATTGAGGACGCACTGATCACTCCGGTGCCGACTGCTCACAATGGCTGGCTGGTGGCTATCAGCCTCTTTGTCTTCATGGCGTTTTTCGCGATCGGTCCCGGGGTGTGCGTGTGGTTGGCGCTTTCGGAGTTGATGCCGACGCGGATTCGTTCCAACGGTATGAGCATCGCCTTATTGATTAACCAGGCCGTTTCGACGACTATTGCCGCCGTGTTTCTGCCCACCGTCGGCAAATATGGCTACTCGACCATGTTTTTTGGATTTGCCGCGTGTACCGTAATCTACTTCATCACCGCCGCGGTGTTTCTGCCGGAAACGAAAGGGAAGACTCTGGAGGAGATTGAGGCGCATTTTGAGGGAGCAGGAGAGCCTGCTCCCTCAACTGCTTGAATCGACAATTTGTGCGCCCTTTTAACCTGGTGGTTCGAGGCGGAATTCTTCAAAGCTTCTGCCACGGTCTTTAGCATTCCCGCGAGGGCAGCGTTTCGCGCCCTGCTTACCTCCAATGCGAAAACGTCCAAGCACCGCAAAGACTGCGAGCAAGAAGAGGATGCCGGGCGCTACCTGCCGGCGCAGGTGAAAGCCAATTGCCAGCAGCATGATGGTTGAGAGTCCGACTGCGGCCCACAGGCTGAGCGATCGAACGATGTGGGTCGCAATGGGCAGCACGATACCGATGCCTCCGGCAAGCTCAGCGACGCCAGCGAAGGTCGCGAGGCCGCCTGTGATGCCGGCCGGTCCGTTCTTCTCGGATTGGGCTTTGACGTTTTCATAGGTAAACAGCTTCATCGCACCGACAACCATCATTGACCGGGTTGTGAGTGTAGTGTTGAGAGCCCAAAATCTATCGCGCTTGATTGCTGGCCTCGTGCTGGCGGAGAAATTCTTGCATTCGAGCTGTGTCGCGGAACGCTTCCGTGCCGCCACAGTCGGTGGTGGAGAATGCTCCGCACAGGTTTCCGTAGGCCAGGCATGTCGTGAGATCCGCTCCGCGCAGAAATTGGTGGAGGAACCCGGCGTCGAAGCTGTCGCCTGCGCCAACCGGATCGATGACCGTTACCGGCACGGCGGACGCAGCGAATCGGTGAGCTGCGCGGATGGCAATGGCTCCTCTGGCGCCCATCTTGACCACGACGGTTTCCACTTTTTGTGCGAGCCGCGAGAGCGCGGTTTCCGCGTCGTCAGCCCGGGATATTTTCATCGCTTCGCGGGCGTTCGGTAACAGGATGTCCACGTGACGCAGAATCTCTTCGAGGGCGCTGTCCCAGCGGTCGTCGGGATCGTCGTTAGTGTCGAGCGACGTGGTCAGGCCGGCGGACTTCATGCGGCGAAAGAGTTCGGGCACATGCGGCAACAGTTCACGCTGCAAAAACAGCGACGACATATGGAAGTGGCGCGCGGATGCCAGATAATCGAGGTCGAGATCCTCAAAGCGCAACTCGGAGATTGTGCCCGGATAGGTGAGAATATGGCGCCGGGGTCCGTGGGGCAGAATGATTGTTACGCCGGACTTGGCGCCATGCGCGACGCCCGCCAGGTCCACGCCGCGTTCGCGCAGCCGTTCCATCGCGAGGGTTCCGAAAGGGTCGTCGCCGACCTTGGTGACGAACCCCACGCGGCTGCCAAGAGCGGCGAGATTATGCGCCAGAATGGCCGAGGAACTGCCTAACGTGATGGCGAAGCCGCTGGCCAGTAGTTCGCGTTCCGTGGCCATTTGCTCGGGCAGACCGTAGAGGATCAGGTCAAGATTGATCTCTCCGACGATCGCGATATCGAGATTGGACATTGAGAAGGCCTGTTGGCGTAGGTTCTCTAAGTGCTAAATGCTAAGTGCTGGTCTTAGTGGCCGTCTGCGAGTTCGACGACGCGCGTCAAGTTTTTCGGCGCGTCGGGATTGAGGCCCTTTTTGAGGCCGTAGTAAACTCCATACAGTTGACCCCAAATCGTGAAGGCCGCAGGTTGCACATACTCGGGCGATTGGAGGCCAAGTTCGATGGCGAACTCGGAGGCAAGTCGGGCCCGGCTTTCGACACGATTCGCAATCACCATGGTGGCCGCCCCAAGAGCTTTCATTTCTTCGAGTAACTCCACCTCCGCGTCGTATGAGGTTCCCGACATAAGGAACGTGATCAGCGTTTCCGGACCTGCGATGGATTTCGGCCCGTGACGGAACTCGAGAGAATGAAATACCTGGGCATAAGAGGACGAGGATTCGGTCACCTTCAACATGCACTCCGAAGCAATGCCGAACAGGGGGCCCTGCGCCAGGAAGACGAAATCAGAGAAACTGCGGGACTCGACAAACAACCGCAGACGCTGCGGAACGTCCTTTAGAAGAGGCTCGACCTGTTGCGGGAGTTCGACTAATGCGCGACGGAAGGCATCATTGCCGGAGACTGTCGCCGCGAGATATTGCAGCCCCAGCAGCATCGACGTGAACGATCGCGTCATGACCGTGCTCCGCTCGTCGGCGGCGAGAAGCTTCAGGGTTACGCTGCATGCCGCCTCCAGCGGTTGGCCGTCGGCACAGGTGATAGCGATGGTGCGAAGATGGTGATCCTTCTCCAACATCTGCGCCGCGCGGATTGCCTCCGAGGTGCGGCCGGAGCGCGAAATTACAACCGGAATATAATCCCGTCCGGCGTGCAGAGTGAGCGCGGGGTACATCACCAAGTCGGATGCGGGGAGAGCCCGCGCTGGTAACTTGAGATAGTTGAAGCTTGATGCGGCAGCCTGAGCGAGATAGTAACTGGTTCCACAACCCACAAAAATCCACTCCGCCCCGGGTCGCGCGAGCTGAATGGCCGCATGCAGTTCCGCGCCGGCTGCCAACTGGGCGAGGCACGCCTTCCAGCACTGAGGTTGGGAAAAAATCTCGCTCAGCGTGTGCTGACCCTGTTCCGTGATTTCTGCCGACTTCATGAGGTCTGTTCAACTCCGAACCAGTACTAAGCTCTCCGATTGTTCCGCCTACACCAGCGTTACCTTCACTCCGGCGTCTTTCAGCGTGCGCAGGTCCGGCTTCGGTATCTCTTTGTCGGTGATCACCTGATGGACCGCCGAGACCGGAATGATGTTGCACAGGCTGCGACGGCCGAACTTACTCGAGTCGCAGACTGCTATCGTCCGGCGGGCAATTTCGACCATAACCCGATTCACTTCCGACTCCAACAAATTCGGGGTGAAAAGCCCGGCCTTGGTGTCGAAGCCATCGACGCCCAGAAACAAAATGTCGGCGCTGAGTTGACGCAGAGTTCGCTCGGCCAGGGGACCGACCAGGGAAAACGAGTTTTTGCGTAGCGTGCCTCCCGTCAGGATCACTTCAATGTGGGTGCCGGCCAGCTCCGCCGCGATGTTGATCGCATTGGTGATCACGGTGAGCCGCTTCATGTCTTTCAGGGCGCGTGCAATGGCCGTCGTCGTCGTGCCGGAATCGAGCAAAACGGACTGCCCTTCTTCCACCAGGCGGACCGCGGCGTGGGCAATCTGCATCTTCTGCCTGCGGTGAAGCCTCTCTTTCTCGCGCAGCGTTGGATCGAGCAGGGCACCGGCTTGCACGGGCAGCGCGCCCCCGTGGGTTCGCTGGATAGCCCCCTGGCCGTCGAGGAACTCGAGATCTTTGCGGATCGTGATCTGCGAAATGCGGAACTGCCGGGCCAGATCTTTGACGAGCACGCGTCCATCCCGGTGCAGGGCCGCGAGGATTTCACGGCGGCGTTCTTCATTGAGCAGACCGTTTGAAGGCATGATGTTTCGATTTGTTTCGAATAGTAACTTTCATTGATGCCCGCCGGAACTGTCAAGGGCTATTTGGCGGCTTGCATCTTAACCACAGCAAATCAAATTCTAACCACAGAGGACACAGGGGGACAGAGGGCTTTTTTGTTTAGCCGTCTCTCCATCAATTGTTTCCCCCGCCCTTGAACCGCGCAAACAGCGCTTCCGCGTTGCGGTGGTATACCTTTTCCAGCACGTCATCGGGCAGGCCTAGGCCGTAAATCATCCAGCGCCCTTGCAGCGGATATTGCGCGTAAGGGAAGTATTCGTCTTCGGTCTCGAGCCAGCGGAAATAGTTCTGATACATCGCTTCTCCCGCGCCTTCATCGGTGCCGAACATGATGCGGTCGGAATACTTCATGAAGATTTCGCGTGTCCGTCGCGGCTGACGTCCGAGTTCTCCTTCGCGCGCCCCGGTTTCAATCATGACGTTGGGAAATTTCTGCAGCGTTTGTTCGACGAAGTCGAGGTTCTCCGGCCAGCTGCCAAAATGCAGGGCGGCAAATGTCGTATGCGGATGCCTGGTAAACATTCGATCACGCTGGGCGACCAACTCTGGCAGGGAGGGGAACTGCTGGTCGTAGAAGCTCCAATCCGGATGCTCGATGAGTTCCTCGTAGCGCTCGTTACGAGCGTCGATGGGATGAAAGAACGCCTCGGGATCGGCCACATGAATAAACACGGGGATGCCAAGCCGTCCGCACTCTTCCCATGCCGGGTCGAGGCGCGGGTCGTCAATCGGGATGAGCTTGCCGGTTGAATCACGAACGCCGAGGCCGAGTTCCTTCAAAACCTTCAGCCCGCGCGCGCCGCGGGCAACCGAGTCGTTGATCTGGCGCACCATGAGTTGACTGAAATTAGGATCGTTGATCTTCGACCAGTCGAATTGAGTGAACACGACGAAGCGCCCTGGATAAGGCTTGACCATGTCGTCAATAATGGTCTGCAGTTTGTCACCCCACATGCCGGTGAGGATGACGATGGTCTTGATGTTGAGGCGGTCCATACGCGCGATCATTTCCCTGGGATCGACGCGATCTCCGATCCCGACGGCATCGTTGGTGTGGGTGTGCACATCGATCACAGGAAACTTCGCGCGCTGGATTTCGTTCGCTGCGGCATGAAGCGCGGACTCGGGGTGAAAGTCCTTGAGCAGGATGGTCTTCTTGCGGTCGGAATCGGTGGCGGCTTTGTAGCCGATGCCGGTTTGTTGTGCAGAACACTCTCGGCCAGAGGCGAAGGCCAGGAGTAGAGCTGTGGTGATGATCCTCTTTATCTTTATCTTGATCATGTCGAGCCCGCCTCCGGGAATCTTCTTCTCGCGAATTCCTAAAAATAAAACTTCAAAGCGAACTGGATCTCTCGAGGTGCCCGCGCCGCCAGCGGATAACCGAAGCTGCTCACGTGAGGGGTGGCGACGGTATTGATGTTATTCGGATCAAGTTCCAGGGGCGTCGGCTCGGCACTGATCGCGCCAAACTGTCCAAACAAGAAGTTCGTGTGGTTGAGGATATTGAAGAATTCCGCCCGGAATTCGAGATGCATCTGCTCGCGAATCGGAAACTGCTTGACCAGGGAGGTATCCCAAGTCTTGTATCCCGGCCCCTCGATGATGTTACGTCCGGCGTTGCCGAACGTTCCCTGCACATTGTTATCGGCAAAGGCACAAGTGTTGAACAACGTCCCCGGGACGCACGGTCTGGTATTAGGATTGCCAACCAGGTTGGGGCGCGAGCAATTAAATCCGACGGTGCCGCCGCAATCGGAATTCGAGACTGAGACGATATCAGTAGCGGTGTAGTAATTGCCGGTGGCGGCAGAAAAGACTCCGCTCATCTGCCAATTGCCGAGAACCTGGTTCACAAAGCCGGAAGCGTTTTTGGCAAACATGCGCCCGCGACCGAAGGGTAAGTCGTAAACATAGCTAAATACGAAGCGGTGGCGAACGTCGAAGTCGGCATTGCCATATTCGGCGTTGGGAAAGCGCTGATCGCGGAAGTCTCCGTTGTTCACCGATCCCAGGCTGGCGCTCGACGCGTTGTCGAGGGCGTGCGCGAAAGTGTAAGCCGCTTCGTATTGGAGGCCATGAGAGTAGCGCTTCTCCAGGCGAACCTGCAGCGAGTTGTAGTTCGATTGCGTGTTCGAGCGGAACGTGCCGATGCCCGTGTCGAGAGCTGGATTGCAGTTGTCAGGGGTCGCCAGAGTGCAGGGGCCGGGAGCGCCGGGAGCGGCATTGTTGGCAGGGCGCCGCGGCGCGGTGGCTTCCGTGGGATCTGCGGTAGGGGTGGTCTGATTACCGTTGTAGAAAGCGAAGAGTTTCAATCCGCGAGAGCCGGCGTAGGAAACTTCGAGAACGGTGTCGTGCGGCAACTGATACTCGAGACCCATGTGCCACTGCTGGGTGTAGGGTGTGACCAGGTGCGGATCGAGGGAGTAGAGGTTCGGCGTGTTCGGGTCGCTGAGCGAGTTGGCGGGAAAACCTTGCGACAGAACGTTCAACGGCAAGCCAGAGTTCGCAGCCGAGATCGAGCAATCGAGGCCCGCGGGATTTGCAGAAGGCGCACTACATGGTGTGGAGAAATTCTGTGAGTCGAAGAACGGGGGATTAAAGCCGGGACTTGGGTTGGAGAATGGGCCGTTCTCCTGTCCGCCATAGAAGATGCCGTAACCGCTGCGGAGGACGAGCTTATCCGTCAATTGATAAGCCAATCCGATGCGGGGCGCAAAATTGTTGAGATCGGGACTGATCAGTCCGCGCGAACCGTTGCGCTGAACGTTGAGTTCCGTGCCGAGCGTGGGCGTTAGTTGCTGGTTCTGTCCGCGGGGAACAATCAGCGAGAGGGAGTTGAAATCGAATGTATTCGCCTGGTCGTTCGCCTCTTTGATGGTAGTGAAGAGTTCGTAGCGGAGACCGAGGTTCAGGGTGAGCCGCGAATTCACTTTGATGTCGTCGAGGCCGTAGACCGCGTAAATCTGGCGGCGATAGTCAACGTTATGCAGGCTGGTGATATCTCCGCCGTCAGGAATGCCTAGCAGAAAGGTCGCGATCGACTCGCCGCCAGACCCCGGAGAGGCGGGATTGTCAGTGAAGTCGCTACCGAAGCTCATATCGCCACGAGGAGAGGCCGGCTGAAATATGGTGAATTGCTCGAAACGAAGCTCGGCGCCGAACTTCGCGGCGTGGCGGCCATGCGTCCAGCTCAGATTGTCGGTAAGTACGTAGCTATGCTGCTTCTCGATCGAGGGCAGGAATCCGGAGCTGCCAATCGCCGCGGTGCCATCACTGAAGCCGATCGAAGGCAGGCCGCCGATGTTCGGTCCGAAGGGTACTCCGGGAAAGCCAAGTTGCTTCGAGACGTCGACGTTGTAGTTCAGATTGAAGCGGTGAGAGTTCAGGTGGTTGTAGCCGAAGCGGAATTCGTTGATCAGGTTATTGCGAAACGTGTGGACCTCACTGGCGGCCAGGCCCCGGGCCGAGTTATCGCTGTAGCCATCCTGAAAGCTGCCGCCGTCCAGCACGTTGTTGAAAGGCGAGGGCAGAAAAAAGCTGTCATTGCCGTAACTGAAGCGGGCGAAAAAATTGTCCTTTCCGCTGATGGTGTGGTCGACGCGGATGTCGAACTTGTCTTCGGTTTCGCTGCGCTTGGGATCGGAAAGGAAAGCCTGGGGGCCGAACTGAGGAGCATTGGGCGCGGGAAACAGCGCCGCCAGACGCGCCGCCAGCGGATCAATGCACGCCGAGCACCCGGTACCGGTCGGAAAGATGTTGGTCGAGATCCCGCCTGAGGTCGCGATCGGGACGCCGCACAGGCCGTTGGGATAATTCGGGTCGTTGGTCTTGACCTGCGCCTGGCGCGAATTGAAGATCTCGCCCATGTATGTCGTGTTGCCGCTGCAGTCAAGCGCGTTCTGGCCGGTGGGGTTGCCATTCGCGTCGAGAGCTGGTGCCGGAGTACTCGTGTCGAGGATGGCGGAGAAATTTCCTCCAATCTCGTCCTGTGTGGGGACCGAGGAGAGTTGCGGCAGAGCCTGGCGAATGCGCAGGCCTTCGTAGTCTCCAAAAAAGAACGTCTTATTCTTGATGATCGGTCCGCCCAGCGTAAAGCCGAACTGGTTTTGCTTGTAAGGCTGCTGACCGAAGGCGTCGAAGGCGTTGGTAGCGTCAACCTTCTCGTTCCGAAGAAACTCGAACACGTCGCCGTGGATCTCATTGGTCCCAGACTTGATGACGGCGTTCATGATGGCGCCGTTGCCGCGGCCGAATTCGGCGGTGTAAGAATTGGTCTCGACCTTGAACTCGGCGATGGCGTCCACCGAAGGCTGCACCACGTAGGCGGCGCCGTTGAGAACATCACCCAGGTTCGCATTGTTGTCGATGCCGTCGAGCAGGAAGTTATTTTGCAGAGAGCGGGCGCCGTTGGCGCTGAAGCCGAAGCTGGTTTCGACCCGCGATCCGGGCTCGGCGGGAGCGACGCCGACGCCGAGAAGAGCGAGTTGCGCGTAGTTGCGTCCGTTCAAAGGAAGCGCGTTGATGCGCCGGCTGTCCACCACTTGGCCAAGTTCCGAAGTGTCGGTTTCGAGTTGCGGACGTTCGCTGGAGACAGTGACGACTTCTGTTGCCATGCCGGGCACGAGCTTAAAATCCACTCCCACGCGATCCTGGATATTCACTTGAACCGGCTCGGCAACGGCCTTCTTGAATCCCTGCTTCTCGACGGTGACACTGTATTGGCCGATCCTGAGCGGGCTGGCGACATACTCTCCCTCATTGTTGGTGGAGAGAGTCAACTGGATGCCGTGATCTACGTCGGTTACGGTGACTTTGGCGCCCGCGACCACCGCACCGCTGGCGTCGCGCACCAGGCCTACAATGGCTCCGGCGTCTTTTTGCGCCCACAGCGGCGGAACGACGGCAAGGACCATAAGAATAAGGAGGGCCGAGAGAGTTTGCGGACGGGAGGAACGGATGGGCATGGCGAGGCTCCTGGGCGCTAAACCCGAATGTCCGCCAGCGGCATGGTTGGACCCGGCGAAAGTTCGGGTGTTGGAACTACGAGCTTTCGGTGTAATATTACGAACCATTACTTTTACTTTCGTTTTATAGCTTTTGTCAACTGCGATATTTCGGCGATCTGGCGGAAACTAAGGTTGCGCAGAGTGCCGAATCACACATGGCAGAACATCGAAGAACGAGGCTACTCATGATCGCCCGAAAACACACGACTGCGCTGGTCTGCACGGCGCTCGGTCTTACACTTCAGCTGACGGCATGCTCGAAGTTGCCGAAAATGGCGCTAAAGACCGCGACCGCGAAGCCGGAGCCCACGCAGCCATCCGCGATCAAGGTGGACGTGAAGACGGGCGGCCCGGTGGTGCTGACGACGAGCGCGGCCGAGTTTCAGGTGACGCCGGATGGTTATGTGCAGGCATTTTTGCTGAAAGACGGCCAGAAGCTCTCGCTCGACGAGCCGGACGTGGGGGCTCCCGCGGACAGCGATTTTGTGCGGGTGGGCGGGAAGGATGTGCATTTCACGCTCGACTTCCAGCAGACGCAGATGAATGAAGCGATCGGGAAGATGGGAGCCGGGAAGCGGGTGGAGATTCCGGCGCGTCCGCTCGGGCCGTCGGGGACGGATTTGCAGCGCGTGCTGGCACTCGAAGTCTATGACAAGTTTCCGAACATTCTGCTGAGCATGGTGGAATACAAGAACACCGGCACAAGCGAAGTAGCCATCGAGAAAAGCGTGAATCAGCGGCGCCGGTTGAACGCGCGGCTGGGGGACGCGAAGGCGCGGCCGTGGGAAATGTGGTCATTTCATGGCGCGAGCTATGACTGGGGGAAAGACGATGTCGTGAAGCTGACGCCGACTTTTGTTCAGCCAAACGCCTTTGGAGAGATGGTCAAAGGCGGCTATGGTGGCGGGATTCCGGTGGTGGCTTTCTGGACGCGCCAGGTGGGCGAAGCGGTCGGGCACGTCGAGACGATTCCGATTTCGGCGGCGATCCCGGCAAAAGTAGGAGCCGATGGTCGCATGAACACCGAGGTGGACTTTGCCGCCAACATTAGGCTGAAGCCGGGCGAGACGTACTCCACCCCGCGCAGTTTCGTCTCGGTTTATGCCGGCGATTTCTATGAGCCGCTGCGGATTTGGTCGAGCGTGCTGCAGAAAGAAGGCTGGGAACTTCCAAAGCCGTCGAGCGAAGCCTACAACGTGAGCTGGTGCGGGTGGGGATACGAGTTCAATGTGACCCCGGCGCAGATGCTGGGCACGGTTCCGAAGCTGAAGGAGATGGGCATCAAGTGGGTGACGCTGGATGATCGCTGGTTCGACGTCTATGGCGACTGGAATCCGCGCGCCGATACTTTTCCCGGAGATTCCATCAAGAAGATGACGGACGACTTCCACAAGGAAGGCATGCTGGCGCAGTTGTGGTGGCTGCCGCTCGGGGTCGAGGATGGCCAGGGAAAATATGAGTCGCACAAGTACGCAGTTTCCAAAGTCGCACAGGAGCATCCGGAGTGGCTGATCCTGGACAAGAACGGCAAGCATGCGCGCATGACTCGCGGCCTGGCGGTGCTGTGTCCGGCGGTGCCGGAAGTGCGGGCGTATCACAAGCTGCTGACGGAAAAATTCATTCGTGACTGGGGATTCGACGGCAGCAAGCTGGACAACATCTACAGCGTTCCGGCGTGCTACAACCCGGCGCACCATCACAAGTCGCCGCAGGATTCGGTGAATGCGATGGGCGATGTCTATAAGGAAATCTTCCAGACGACGCGCGCGTTGAAGCCGCAAAGCGTGACCCAGAGCTGCCCGTGCGGCACGCCGCCATCGCTCGCTTGGTTGCCGTTTATGGACCAAGCGGTAACGGCCGATCCGGTGGGGGCGGTACAGGTGCGGCGGCGGATCAAGATGTATAAGGCATTACTCGGACCCGAATCGGCGGTCTATGGCGATCACGTCGAACTTTCTGCGATGACCAAAGTGGGTAATGACTGGAAAGAACACGGCGATGATTTCGCTTCCACGATTGGAGCTGGAGGCGTGGTGGGGACGAAGTTCGTTTGGCCTGATCCCGGTCCGAAATTTAAGGACGTCAATCTGACCGCTGCGAAAGAAGAGCGCTGGAAGAAGTGGATCGGGTTGTACAACGAGAAGATGCTTTCGAAGGGCGAGTTCAGGGACCTTTATGTGACCGGCTACGACGAGCCCGAGGCATATGCGATCGCGAAAGACGGCAAAATGTACTACGCATTTTTCGCATCGCCGGCAGGCTGGAAAGGCGAAGTCGAGCTGCGCGGATTGAAGCCCGGGAAATATCGGGTGAATGACTACAGCGAGGTCAAAGGACTCGGCACGGTGGAAGCGGCGGCCAACGGTGTGGCGAAACTGGCGGCGGAGTTCAAAGATCATCTGCTGCTCGAGGTCAGTTCGCAGCCGTAGTGTTTGCTGAGTAAGTCGGCACGATGTTGGAATCGATGGATTATCCCGACTAGCTTGCCAGAATCTCGTTTCTGGACCGCGAGATCAAGCGCTGGAGGGTGTGTGGGTACAGGATTGACCGCTCGGTGTCCGCGCCAGCCTTCCGTATAATAATTGTGCCCATGGGCCCAGGTTGTGCGCAGCGGAACCGCATCGCAGAATTGTTCGTATGGTGACACCCCAAGCAGAACTCACGATTGACGAGTACCTCCGCAAGAGACTGATGCCAGTTGAGGGCGCCATTCCCCAACTCGTCGGCATCGATATGTACGGCAACTCCATTCCCGCCGGGCCGGTGGGCGGCGATCTCTTTGAGTACATCAACTTTCAGCAGCGTTACAACATCGACGCGCGCATCGCTCGTGCACTCAAGCTGTCCAAGGAGTACCTAGAGCCTGTTCCCAAAGGCCAGACGCCTCGAAACTCGGTGGATGCGCATGTGGAGTGGTTGCAGTCCGAGCCGGGCTACACTGATGCTGTTGCAGCGGAATACAGGAGGGCGAAAAGGTCAGAGCAACTGAGACTCGCCGAAGTCCTGCCAGAACTGCACACGACCGCTGGAGTGCTATTGGTGGACGCTCAGGGGCACGGCATCATCTCGGCGAAGATCGCGTCAACCGTACACGACACCTTTCATGCATTCATGCTAGCGGAGCTGGATCGGAGCGGAAAAACAACACTAGACATGTTCGAGAAGATCAATCTGCGGCTCGCCGAGTCCGTCACCGCACGAAACGCTTTGGGTCGGGATAAGGAGGAGAATTCGCGCGAAATCGCGACCATGCTCTATGGTGAGGTACGTCCTAGTGGACATTTCCGCTTCGTAAATTTCGGCCACCCGCCCCCGTTAGTATTTTCCGCGGAATACGAAAGGTTCATGGAGATCGGTAAGGCTAGCATGGTACAGGTACTCCCGCTTGGGCTGGCGATTCCGGAGGACAATCCAGACCGGAACCGGTATCTTTCCCTGGCGCCGCGAGCGCGCAAAATGAACTCATCAGACGTGGCAGAAATCACGCTCATGAGTCCCGGAGACATCCTTTTCCTTTATACAGACGGGGTTTACGATGGCAGCGATGAGCAGGACCGCATTCAGATTGAACGGGTAATCCGTGAACATCGAGATGAGTCTGCAAAAGACATTTGCAACGCGATCCTCACACATGCGCTTAAGCAGGATGACTACCTGAAGCAGATTGGTGAACAGGATCGCGTCGACGACAAGACCGCGTTTGTCATTAAGCGCAGGTAAGAAATCCTGGCTCTCCTGCCATGGTCAGTGCGAGTGGCTTCATCTTCATCCCTTGCTCGCGAATCCCATGCCTGCCAGGACGCCTCGCATGTAAGCGAAGCTGGCGATCACGCCCGGCATCGGATCGTCGGGATGAATCTCATATTCCAAATCGACGAAGCCCTGGTACTTCGTCGCGATGAGAGCCTCAAACATCTTGCGGACCGTCATGATGCCGTCTCCCATCGCGACCTGACTCTCCTTGCTTTGGGAATTCGTAAGGTCCTTCATGTGTACGTTGAATAGCCTTGAGCCTGCTTCGCGGATCGCCTGCACCACATCCGTGCCCGCGCGAACCGTATGCCCGACATCGATGCAGCAGCCGATGCGCGGATCCATGCCCTTCACCGCCTTCAATATATCCAGCGGGGAATGCCACAACTTGTCCTCGGGGCCGTGATTGTGGATGGCGATGCGGATGTCGTATTCGTTTACGAATCTCTCGATTCGCGGCAGAGTCTCCGGTGCAGGGTCGCCCGCGACAATAACACCGATTCCTGCTCGCTTGCAGTATTCGAATTTGCTGCGGATATCCGCATCCTCATCTTTCGCGAAATAGATGGCGCCGGCAGCGTGCAACTTGATGCCCGCTGCGGCATAGTCCGCGAGTGCGGTTGCTTCCTCCTGCGGGGCCAGTGGGAGATGGTCTTTGACGTCCTTCGCATTCAGCGCGAACACGTTGAGTTGCTTCATGAAACCGATCATCTGCGCGCGGCTGAAGTTGCGGAAGGTGTAACTTGCAAGGCCTAAACGAATTGGCGATGCTTCGTCGGCCGACGGTGGTGCGTTAGTCACGGCGAAGAGATCGCGCGGAGTGGCACATGCTGCCGCAACCATTGCCCCGGAGCGAACGAAATCTCGACGGGAGAGGCTACTTTTCTTAGACATGTGGTTCCCAGCCCTTTTCGTACTCGCGCCCCCACATCTTCATCGCTTCCGGATCTGCCTGGATGCGTCCGCTTTTCGTGTCGAGATGCAGTTCACGGCTCACTTCCCACGCAACGTTCGAAAGCTGCAGCATGGTAACGGAGACGTTGCCGACAGCGATAGGAGCGTTGAGTTGCTCGTCCTTACGGATTCCCGCAATGAAGTTCGCGAAGTGCAGGTCCGTCATGGAATCGCTGCCGATCAGATCAGCAGATGAAGTCGTACTGCCGGCTTTGAATTCGCTGGTCTTATTTCCTTTAAGGTCATAGATCTCATAGCCACCGCGATCGATAAGCACCGTTCCGGTGGTTCCCATGATTGTGGAACCGCGATCTCGCCCGTAATACTTCATCCCCTGGCAGCTCTTGCCCTCCCACGAAATCACTTTGTCCTCGTACTCGAAGCTGGTCACAAGCGTGTCATAAAACTGCCAGTCGTCTTTGAAATGGTATCTGCCGCCTGAAGAGGTAACTCGCTGCGGATAGTCGCCGCCAAGCGCCCAACGGCAGACGTCGACCTCATGCGTGCCATTGTTGAGTGTTTCGCCGGTGCCATAAATTTTGAACCAGTGCCAGTTATAAGGATGCACATTGTCTTTATAGGGACGGCGTGGGGCTGGACCCTGCCACAGATCCCAATCGAGCTGCGGCGGCACGGGTACTTCTTTGCCGGTGCCAATCGATTTCCTCGTATTGACATACCAGGCTCTTCCGAAGTAGGGTCTGCCGATAATTCCTTCGTGAATCTTTGCGACGATCTCGATGGTGTGCGGTGAGGAGCGCTGCTGCGTTCCGATCTGCACGAGCTTGCGATATTTCTGCTGCGCCTGTACCAGCATCTCGCCCTCGGCGGGATTGTGGCTGCAGGGCTTCTCCACATAAACGTGCTTACCCGCCTGCAAACCAGCGATCGCCATCGGTGCATGCCAATGCTCGGGAGTGGCAATCGTGATGGCGTCAACGTTTTTCTCTTGGAGTATCTTGCGAAAGTCTTTCTCCGCCACTGGAGCCTCGCCCATTTCCTGTTGCGTACGGTCGGCAAACTTTTTGAGAATATCGCCGTCCACATCGCAGACATGCGAGATGCGGGCGGCGCTCCGGTTCGCTTTAAGCGACGCGAGATGAGCGTAGGCGCGGCCATTCAGGCCAATCACAGCAAAGTTCAGGCGGTCATTCGAACCTAGGATCTGGCCATAGCTCTTTGCCGTAGTTCCTACAGCAAGTCCGGCCGCTCCAACTGCGAGGGCGTCAAGAAACTCGCGTCGTGTAATCATCGTTTCTCCTAATGGGAGGGTCTCCCGTCGCACAGTCATTCCCGGTCTAACACCGCTGACAAAACATACCGCGATTAGCAGGAGATGCCCGCCTTAGTCAGTGTCATCTTGAGTCCATGCATGCTAATGCGCGTAGACGCTTCGGGCGTACCTGCTCCACGCCAGTGGGTTTCGAGACTTAGTCCATAGTGGAAGCCGTCGCGCCGCAACGCCCGAAGTTGTCCAACCCAACCCACGATGCCGCCGCCTACCGGAGCCCAATCGTATTTGTGGTCGGGCTTGCTCACCACATCTTTGCAGTGACAGTGCCCAATGCGGTCTTTGGGCAGCAACTCATAACCGGTTGGATATGGTCTGCTTCCGAGGGCAGCGGCATTCCCGGGATCCCAGTTCAGCATGAAGTTTTTGTTCGGAATCGCCTTCAGCACAGCAGCCGCCTCTTCGCCGGTTGCGGTGTTGCAGGACATCTCGTTTTCGAGCAAGAGGACGAGGTTATCTTTGGCGCAACGTTCCGCAGCTTGCTGCAGTTTGGCATTGATCGCTGCCCGGTACGGCTTCTGATCGTCCAGTCGCCAGTAATCGAAACAGCGAATCCGGTCAGTATTGAAAGACTTGCTGAGGGAGATACACCGCTCGAGCAGTTTGCCCTGCGCGCTGGCATCGAAGTCGGCGTGGAACTGGTCGCGCGTTTCACTCTGCGGCGACCGCGGGGCTCCGGGCCAGTCTGTCTTGAACAGCGGGCTGGCAATATCGGTCACTCGCAGTTTGTGTTCGTCGAGAATTTTCTTCGCATCCTCAACTTGTTTCGCGTCGAGTGCGGTCACATTCTTGTCCCACATGGAGCGGAGCTCGATCCAATGCAACCCGAAATCACCGGACACAATTTGACATGCCTTTTCGAAGTCCTGCGTGATCTCGTCATTGATTACCGCCAGCCGGAACGGGCAGGTGCCTGCGCCCGTTTCCCCCGACGCCAACGATTCCGTTAGCGACGACGCTGCGGCCTTCCTGACCAGTGCCGGCAATACCGCCCCGAACCCTGCCAGTCCGAGGCTCGCGAGCACGCTACGTCGTGTATATCCCATGCGATCCCTCTCCTATTATCGAGACATCATCTCAAGTCGTCCTATGTTTCTTCCACTCTTAATTGGTCGACCAGCTATTGGTTGACTCCGCTGGCAAGAAAACCGCCGTCGATGACCAGTGTCTCCCCAGTAACGAACGAAGCGGCATCGGAGCACAGATAGACGGCAGCTCCGACGAGTTCTTCGGTTCTGCCGAAGCGGCCCATCGGCGTCCGCATCAACAACTCCCGGCCGCGCGGCGCTTTGTCGAGCAGGTCTGCATTCAGGGCTGTGCGGAAGACACCGGGCGCGATTGCGTTCACCGTGACGCCCTTCTTTGACCACTCCACCGCGAGCGAGCGTGTCAGCGACAGAACGCCCGACTTGCTGGCCGCGTACGCGGCGACTTCGGTGAGGGCAACAAAGCTGTTGAGAGAGGCGACGTTGACAACGCGGCCATAGCCACGCTCGAGCATGTGCTCGCCGAAGATCTGGCATGCGCGCAGCGTCCCCGTGAGGTTCGTGTTGAGGATATCGGCCCATTCCTCTTCCGGCATCGTAAGCGTGGGCATACGCTTGATGATTCCCGCGCTGTTAATAAGGATGTCGACTTTGCCGAAGCGCTGGAGTGAGGCCGCCCGTAGTTCTTCGAGCGAGGCGCGCTTGCACACATCCGAGCACAGGCGCAGGGTTTGGCGTCCTCGCCGCTCGATCTCGGTGGCTGTTTCGTCGACCTGTTCCCGGCGCCGCCCCGAGGCGATGACATCGGCTCCAGCATCGGCGAGGCCTAGGCTCAGAATACGTCCGATCCCGGAGGTGCCTCCGATTACGACTGCCGTCTTGCCTTCCAGGCTAAAGATATTCGTCATCATTTGTTCGTCTTCATCGCTACAATTTACCGCGGCAGGCCCAAAGTCCTAATCCTGGATTGGGAGTAAAGAAGACCTCTTCGCCGTCAACGCGGTTGTAGCCATGCCGAAGCGCTGATGGGCTGTAGCGCATCAGCAGGCTTTTCAAATCGCCAAACTCAAAGCCCACGCTTTCAACTTCTTCTTTGCTCAGTTGACCGGGGCACCACCTGATTGTGAAGCGGCCTTCAGAGGAGCCGTGTATGAGATGGGCGGCCGCGCTCAGGTCGCCCGCGAGATCCGCATTAGCATTTACGGCTTCGAGCGTCGCCGGAGTTCCACGATAGCCGTACTTGCGGATCAGGACGTCGATGGCTGGGTCTTCGCCGAATCCTCCTACGCCGGGAGCGAGGATGATCAACTCCGCACCGTCGGCCAGCGCCATGCGGGTGCGGTAGATCGCCTTGTTGCCAAGCCATGTGCTGTGAAACTCATGCGGATCAAGATAAACGACAGCCTTCTGGATGGGCGCTTCGAGTATCTCGAAATTGACTTTCAGGCTGAGCTCGGCGGCACGATGGAAGCACTCGGCGTCGTCGCCGATGAAAAGGCCGCGCACGGCCAGTCGGTCGTCTGCCGCGCGTCCGACGACGGTGAGTACGTAGACGATGGGCAGATGCCGCAGAAAACGATCGGAGGCGTAATTGAGAACACTGCGCACGGGATTCTCCGCACGGCCCATGATGCGCTCCATCCCATAAACCGCGCCCAGGTAATGGCTGCGGTTTATGCTCTCCCGGCCTCCGGTGCCCACGAGAATGTTCTTGTTGTAGTTCGCCATGCCGATGACTTCATGGGGCACGACTTGACCGATAGAGAGAATCAGATCGAAACCGCCCTGCGTAATCAGCCGATTCACCTGGGCCGGCCATGTATAGTTCAACTTGCCTTCCGATTGCTCATGGATGAACTCCGCCGGTACCTCGCCGAGAGTCTCAACGTCGGTTCGCCAGTTATGCACTCGGAAAAGCTCTATCGGCATGGCGCCAAACATGCGCGCGATCTGGTCGGGTTGCATGGCAGCATGGGTGCCAAGAGCGGGGAGAACGGCCTGCAACCGGTCGCCGTAATACTCCCACGCGTAGCGCGTCAGGTCGCCCGAGCGGGAATGTATACGGCTCTGATCGGGAGGTACAACGAGCACGCGATTTCGTTGCCCCAGCTTCGCCAGACTGCCCACAAGCAGATTCTGCAACTGTGGAAACAGATCGCTTTCGACACTGCCTGCGGCGCAGTAGAGACTCATGCGGCGAATTCCACCTTCTTTAGTCCGGGAGCGAGCAGATACATGACGATCAAAGCCAACAGGTAAGCGCTGGACGCGATGCCGAAGAGGACCGCATAGCTGTGCGTCATTTGCAGGATGTGTCCTGCGAAGAAGGCAAACAGCGCGCTGCCGACGGATCCCGCCATACCGCCGATACCAACCACCGCACCCACGGCGCTGCGCGGAAACATATCTGACGATGTCGTGAAAAGATTGGCGGACCATCCCTGGTGTGCGCCCGCCGCAACGCTGATTAGTGCGATGGCGGTCCACACTGACTTGGCACTACTGGCTGTGTAGATGGGAACGACTAGAAAAGCACAGAAGAGCATTGCCGCAAGCCGCGCGTAGTTGGGCGACAGTCCCAGGCTCCGGAAGGGCGCCGGCAACCAACCTCCGCCGATGCTGCCAATAGCCGACACGTTATAGACAATGATAAGTGGCAGCCCGAGATGCGAAAGGTTCAGATTGAATTTGGCGCTAAAGTAAGAGGGCAGCCAGAACAGATAGAAATACCAGATCGGATCGGTAAGGAACTTCGCGATCGAAAACGCCCAGGTCTGACGAAAGCCGAGCAATCGGCGCCAAGGGACGGACGGAGATGGGCCCATGTCCGCGGCCGCCTCCTGGTAAATATGGCGCAGTTCCCTGGCGGTCAACGTGGAGTGATCGGTGGGCGTGCGGTAATAGCGGAACCACCACAAAATCCAGAGCACGCTGAAGAGGCCAGTAGTGAGGAAGGCGGCGTGCCAGCCGTAGCGCAGTGTCACCCATGGCACGACAGCCGGAGCCAGGATCGCTCCAACATTTGCTCCGGAGTTGAAGATGCCCGTAGCGAGTGAGCGTTCGTTCTGTGGAAACCATTCGGCCACCGTCTTGATCGCAGCGGGGAAGTTGCCGGATTCGCCGAGTCCGAGAAAGAAGCGCGCGAAGCCGAACTCCAGCACAGTGCTGGCCAGGGCGTGGCCCATTGCGGAGAAGCTCCAGACCGCCATCACCAGCATGTAGCCGATGCGCGTGCCCAGCTTGTCGATCAATCGACCGGCGGCCAGCAGCCCAATCGCGTAGGCGATCTGAAATGCGTCCACAATGTAGCCGTAACTTACTTCCGTCATGCCGATGCTGTGCTCGAGAGTGGGCTTGAGGATCGCGATCACCTGGCGGTCCATGTAATTAATCGAAGTAGCGGCGAATAGCATCGCGCAGACCGTCCAGCGCACGCGTCCAAGTCGCGTTCCTGCAGATAAAGTGCTCGGCGTCGGATTGTTGAAGGCCGTCGTATCCGCCATGTTCCTTTTCTACAGTCGATATGCCTTTTTCACTAACCTATATGCGAGATCGTGAGCCACTTCCAAAGCCTCATCTTCCTCCAGCCGGTGTTCGACAACAAGCTTCGCCAGGAAGGCACAATCCATACGCCGCGACATGTCGTGGCGTGCCGGAATCGAGAGGAAGGCGCGAGTATCGTCGTTGAAACCCACCGTATTGTAGAAGCCCGCCGTCTCCGTCACCTGCTGGCGGAAACGCATCATTCCTTCCGGACTATCGTGAAACCACCACGGCGGCCCGAGCTTCAGGCAGGGGTAGTGCCCGGCCAGCGGCGCCAGCTCCCGGCTGTAGGCAGATTCGTCGAGCGTGAAAAGAATGATCGTTAGATCGCGCTCATTGCCGAACTGATCGAGCAAAGGGCGCAACGCGCCCACATAATTCGTCGGCATCGGAATGTCCGCACCTATGTCGCGACCGTATCGCTCGTAGAGCTTGCGATTGTGGTTGCGCGCGCTGCCCGAGTGAATCTGCATTACGAGTCCGTCTTCGAGGCTCATCCGCGCCATTTCTGTCAGCATTTGGGCGCGAAAGAGTTCCTGTTGCTCGGCATCCGCGCTGCGAGCGATCACCCGGCCAAAGAGTTTGGCTGCCTCTGCCGTGGAAAGATTTTCGGTTCGCGCTGTGGGATGTCCGTGATCGGTTGCCGTGCAGCCGAGTGCGCGGAAACGGACGCGTGTCAATCGGAGCGCGTTCAGGTAGCCCGCCCACGACGAGGTATCTTCCCCGGTCTTCGCGCCTAGCTTTGCGATATTTTCGTCAAATCCGGCAAATTCAGGATCGATAACCGGGTCTGGCCGGAAGGTCGGTAATATCCTCGGCTTCCAGTTCGACTCGCGGATGGCCTGGTGCTCGGCCAGCGAATCGAGCGGAGAATCAGTGGTCGCCAGCACTTCCAGATTAAAACGCTCGTACAGAGCGCGCGGCCGAAACTCCGGCGTAAGAAGTTTTTCCGAGATCGTGTCGAAGTAAAAATCGGCAGTCTCTTCTGACAGTCGCTGCTCAAGGCCGAACAGTTCCTGGAAGGCAAAGTCGAGCCACATGCGCGTTGGTGTTCCGCGAAACAGATAATAATGGGTGGCAAAGATGCGCCAGACTTTCCGCGGATCCTTTAGTGCCGTGCGCCCAACCTCCAGATCTTCAAGCGAGACTCCCTGGCTGTAGAGCATGCGGAAAATGTAGTGATCGGGCTGCACAAAGAGTCTTGCAGGATCGGGGAAAGGCTCGTTCTTCGCAAACCATGCCGCCTGGGTATGCCCGTGCGGACTAATGATCGGCAACTTTCGCACACGCTCATAGAGCGTCCTGGCTATCTTCCGTGTGCCGGGTTCGGCCGGAAACAGACGATCTGGGTAGATCAGCATAACTTCGACACTACCTTGTCGCTTCGCATCGGCGAACAGCGATGCAGGAAGGGCGCTTGCGACCTGACCAGCATACACGTTGTTATTATCTCGGATGGAGATGGCCAACTGAATTCGAGGGACTTTTCTATTCGGGGAGGACTTCAATCGCGCTTATAGATGGATAGTTGACAGCAGGCGTAAAGTAAATTTCGATTTTGCCCTGGGGCGTGGGTTCAATACGCGGAAAGGATTTGACCAATGGTTCGGAACCGGCTTCCCGAAAAATATCAAACCCTCTGAGAAGCATCGACCCGTTACAAGAAACATCAAACACCCAGCTGCCCACACCTCCAATGCCGCCATTCTGAACGCCGAACCAATGCTCCATAAAGTGCAGCTTCAAAGTGTACTTCCCGCCGGTCGCAACAGGCACTACGTTATGGAAATGTCCAAACCGATGCCATTCGTAAAGACGACCATCGCTGACGTTGGATCGATCACCTCCGAAACTACTGAGGCGGCCGCCGAAGACGTACCTTTCCCGCATCCAAACATTGCCGTTAGAGTCCGCGTACGAAAAATGTCCTACGACGATCCTGACAGGAAGCATGCGATGCTCCTCTGGGTTGTATTGTGCACCAACGTAACCGCGGGTATCGGTATTCTTGAGCAGGCGTCGCCCATGATACAGGAGTTATTCAAGGGCACTATCGGACCGGTAGCGGCAGGCGGCTTCGTCGGACTACTGAGCCTGTTCAATATGGCGGGACGCTTTTTCTGGGCCTCCACCTCCGACTTTATCGGTAGAAAGCCGACATATTTTACTTTTTTCTCGCTCGGAGCGGTTCTCTACTACTTCCTGCCAAAAACCGGGGCGGACCACCTGAACAGCGTGGGCCTCTTTGTCGCGATCTCCGCCGTGCTCTTGAGCATGTAGGGTGGTGGTTTCGCGACGATTCCGGCATACCTACGCGATCTGTTCGGTACTCATGACGTCTGCGCGATTCACGGCCGACTGCTTACCGCGTGGTCCGTCGCCGGCGTTCTCGGCCCGGTTCTCGTGAACTACATGCGCGAGTATCAAATCGCGCACGGCGCTGACAAGGCGAGCGCGTATCGGACGGTTTTGCACGTGATGACATGCCTGCTGGTCATCGGTTTCATAGCCAATTTTCTCGTTCATCCAGTGGACCAAAAATGTTGGATGACTGAATCGAAGTCTCCGTCCCGGGAAGGAGCAATGAAATGAGAGGAGAGCTAAAAAAGTCGTCGGCGGGATTAATTCTACTGGCTTGGCTAGTCGTGGGCATTCCGCTCGGATGGGGCGTGTACAACACACTCTTAAACTCGATGAAACTGTTCCAGGCAGCACCGGCGGATGCCGCTGCGCCTGCAGTGCCGCCGAAATGATCTTCACACCACGGCGCACTAAAAACTTGTAACCCTGCAATAGCAGGGAAGCATCTCAAGTTTTCAACAGCCACGGATACCCTCGAATCTCTGGAGGTCAAATGATTAAGGAATTTGTGCTCCAATGGCCGGTGCTGCGTCAGATTCTGCAGGGTGGAGATGGCACCGGCCCGGAAGCGATGAGCCACCGCACGCAGACGCTTCGTCCGAAGAACGAAGGAGCGCAAGTAGCCCGGTCGGTGTGCCCTTACTGCGCCGTGGGTTGCGGTCAGCTTGTATTTCATAAGGATGGCAAGCTGGTTTCGATTGAAGGCGATCCCGAATCGCCGATTTCCCGCGGGCGGCTCTGCCCCAAAGGCGCGGACAGCTATGAGCTACTGACCCACTCCAAACGAGTAACGAAGGTGAAGTATCGCCGTCGGTTCGCCAAGGAATGGGAAGACCTGGACCTGGACCGAGCGATGGAAATGATCGCGGATCGAATTTGGGAGAGCCGCGAGCGAACGTTTGTCGAATCGCAAGATGGACAAAGCTTGATGCAAACGAAGGCCATCGCCCACCTGGGTGGAGCGACGCTCGACAACGAAGAGAATTATCTCATCAAAAAATTGTTCACCGGCGGCCTGGGGATGGTGTGCATCTCCAATCAGGCCCGTATATGACATAGCTCGACCGTGCCCGGTCTGGGCACAACTTATGGACGCGGCGGAGCAACATCGTCACCCAAGGATTTGCTGAACTCCGACGCGATCCTCATCATGGGATCCAACATGGCGGAGAACCATCCTGTGGGATTTCAATGGGTGATGGAGGCCAAGGAACAGCACGGAGCAAAAGTCATTCACGTAGACCCGCGCTTCAGTCGGACGTCCGCAGTGGCCAATATCTGGGTGCCGCTGCGAGCGGGATCTGACATTCTTTTCCTGGGAGCATTGATTCGTTACGTCCTCGAAAATGAGCTGTTCTTCCGTGAATACGTTGAGCATTACACCAATGCCAGCGTGATCATCCCCGAGGACTTCAAGGATACCGAGGAACTGGGAGGAATCTTCTCCGGTTGGAATGCGGAGAAGAAATCCTACAATCCGAAAAGCTGGCTTTACGAAGGTGTTGAAAGAGACGGGAGAACGCAACAAACGGCGCCCGGGGGGACGCATGGCGGCCATGCGCAGCACGGTGCAAACGTATCGCCCAATCTAAACAATTATAAGCAGGACCGCACGTTGCAGCATCCGCGTTGTGTTTTCCAATTATTGCGGAAACATTTCGCGCGTTACACGCCCGAGATGGTCGAACAATACTGCGGCCTTTCCAAGGACGCTTTCCTCCATGCCGCCAGAACCTTCTGCGAAGCATCGGGGCCCGACAAAACCGGTGCTATTTGTTACGCACTTGGTTGGACGCAGCATTCGAGTGGCGTCCAAATGATCCGGTGCGCAGCGATCCTGCAATTGCTATTGGGGAATATGGGTCGCCCTGGCGGAGGCATCCTGGCATTGCGAGGACATGCCTCGATTCAAGGATCGACGGATGTCCCCACACTCTATGACATCCTACCCGGTTACTTGAGCATGCCGAAATTTGGAGAGGAATCGAAATCTCTCGCCAACTATATCGCAAAGTATGGAGCGCGCACGGGATGGTGGAACAACCTGGACAAATATATCGTGAGCTTGTTGAAGGCGTACTACGGCGAAGCCGCCCAGCCCGAAAATGATTTCGGGTTCAACTGGTTGCCACGCGTCACCGGGGACCATTCCCACCAGGGCTACTGGCTGGACATGTTGGATGGAAAGATGGATGGATTGTTCGTCATGGGCCAGAATCCGGCGGTCGCTGGTCCGAACTCGGGAATGGAGCGCCGCGGTCTCGGCAAGTTGAAATGGCTGGTCGTACGGGAAATGGTCGAAACCGAAACCGCGTCCTTTTGGTATGCATCGCCCGAGGTGACGCGGGGCGAATTAAAGACTGAGGAAATCCCGACAGAAGTGTTTTTGTTGCCCGCCGCGGGACATGCGGAAAAGGACGGGACGTTCACTAACACGCAAAGACTACTGCAGTGGCGCCAGAAGGCTGTCGATCCGCCAGGGGATTGCCGAAGCGAAAACTGGTTTATGTATCATCTCGGCGTGATTCTGAAGGAGAAAGCGAAACGAGATCCACGTTCGCGCAATGCCGGTCTTCTCGCCCTCACCTGGGACTATTCGACGAAAGGCCAGCACCAGGAAGTGGTGGCAGAAGAAATCTTGCAGGAGATCAACGGGCGCACCATCGAAAATGGCGAACTGGTGCCGGGGTTCACTTCGCTCAAGGCCGATGGCTCTACGGCCTGCGGTTGCTGGATTTATTCGGGCGTGTTTCCGAAGCCGGGTGAGAATCGGGCGAACGAGCGGGCGTCGAACGATTTTCATGGGCACGGGTGGGGATTCGCCTGGCCGTCCGATCGTAGAGTTCTCTACAACCGAGCCTCGGCTCGTCCGGACGGAAAACCATGGAGCGAACGGAAGAAATTGGTCTGGTGGGACGCGGACAACAAGAAATGGACGGGCAACGACGTTCCCGATTTTGTGGCGACCAAGCCTCCCGACTATCAACCTTCAGAAAATTCAGTAGGCGATGCCGCTTTAGCTGGAGACAAGCCTTTCATTCTGCATGCCGATGGTTTTGGGTGGATATGGGTACCGGTCGGGTTGAACGACGGTCCACTACCAGCGCATTACGAGCCACTTGAGTCTCCGGTTCGAAATCCTCTCTATCCAAAGCGGCAGTCGAATCCGGTGGCAGACAAAAAGACACGCCCGGGGAATGAATATGCAACTTCGCCAGACCCAAAGTTTCCATTCGTTTTGACCACCTATCGGCTTACGGAGCATCATACCGCCGGCGGCATGTCGCGAACTCTACCGCACCTCGCGGAACTTCAGCCAGAGATGTTCTGCGAAATGTCTGTTGAGTTGGCGGAACAGCTGTCGATTACGCCGGGCGAGTGGGTAACAATCGTAACTGCGCGCGGAGCCATTGAAGCGCACGCCTTGGTTACGCCAAGAATGCAGATGCTCGCCATTGATGGCAAACCAGTACACCAGGTGGGACTTCCATTTCACTGGGGTTATTCCGGACTTGTAAAGGGCGACATTGGCAACGACCTCGTCGCCATCTCGGAGGAACCGAATGTACGGATCATGGAAACGAAGGGTCTTTTATGCAATGTGATTCGCGGGAAACGCGAGACGAACCGCAAGCAATCCGCGACCTGCGTCCGGAGAAAGGATAAGCTCTGATGGCGCGTACTGCTTTTCTAACAGATGCGACCGTGTGTATCGGGTGTAAAGCTTGCGAAGTCGCGTGCAAGGAATGGAATGAAGTCCCCGACGATGGAATGGTATGGAGCGGGTTTTCCTACGACAACACGAAGAGCCTGGGAGCTTCGACCTGGCGGCACGTACTTTTTCTGGAGCAGCCCTCAGTTGCCGGACCCCAAATCGCCGACACCAAAGATCCCTTTCGATGGATTTTTCTCTCCGACGTTTGCAAGCACTGCGCGAATGCAGGGTGCCTTGAAGCGTGCCCGACGGGCTCGATCGTCCGAACGGAAGTCGGTTCGGTGTTTGTGCAGCCGGATGTATGCAACGGTTGCGGATACTGCGTCGTTTCCTGCCCGTTCGGCGTGATCGATAAACGGCCGGATGATGGGCGCGCATTTAAATGCACATTCTGCTACGACCGCCAAAAGGCGGGGCTAATCCCGGCCTGCGCTAAAGCATGTCCTACGCAATCCATTCAGTTCGGCGATCTGGACGAACTGAGGCTGCGTGGAAGGAATCGCGTGCAGGAACTTCAAGAACGCGGATATAAGGATGCGCGGATCTATAATCCCGAGGAAACTAGCGTCGGTGGAATTCACGCTTCTTTTGTGATTTTAGGAGAACCGGAAGCCTACAATCTTCCCCCGGCGCCTGAGGTACCCACCGTATATCTGAAGAGCGCCTGGACCTCCGCACTTGTCTCCGCTGCAATTCTTGTGGCAATCGTTTGTGCTGCGTTCGCATTTTAATTTGCATCGGATCTCTAGCTGGGCAAGCCGGTTCGTGATAACGGTAACAATATGAAATCACCCTCAAAGCCGAAAGCTACCGAGGAGCGGCTCGACGAAATCCGAGAGGCTGCCCTAAAGGCTGGCCCGGCGCAGGGGCCTCAGACCGGGGAGAGTTACTACGGCCTGCCTGTGCTTAAGGCTCCTGTCTGGACTTGGGAGGTGCCGCTCTATTTCTTTCTTGGCGGCATCTCCGGAGTATCCGCCTGCATTGGATTCATCGCGCAACTCTTCCGCAGCGATCCCGCCTTCGTTAGGGTTTGCTTCTGGATTGCGCTCATCGGAGCTTCGATTTGTCCCATTCTCCTGATCGCCGATCTCGGCAGGCCTAAGCGCTTCCTGAATATGTTGCGCGTATTCAAGCTTCGCTCGGCCATGTCGATGGGCGCCTGGATCCTGGTAGCTTTTTCGAATTGTGCGTTTCTCGCTGTGTTGTGCTTCGAACTGATCTTGCGGGGTTTAGCAAATCCATTCTTGATTTCATTGCTTTGGCTGCTGGAGGGATCGGCGGCAATTACCGGTCTGCTTCTTGCCAGCTACACAGGTGTATTGATCGGAGCCACGGCGGTCCCGGTGTGGTCTCAGAATCGGGAGTTGCTTCCCGCACACTTCCTGACCTCTGGCCTCGGAGGATCGGCGGCAATTCTCGAGCTAGCGGGCTTCTTAATACCCGCGACGCAGGTCTTTGGCTTCGTTGCGTCAGGGATAGAGACTTTGATCGAGATCTTTTTGGAAGTGCGCAAGCGGCCTGTCGATGTGCCGCTGCACCACGGCCGCTCGGGGAAGGCGCTTCGCATCGCGGGACTTCTGGAGGGTCCTGCAGCGCTGTTGCTGCGGACGTTTTTGGGAGCTTCTCATACAGGTCGCTATGCGGCAGCCGTTTGTTTTTTACTCGGGTCCCTGCTTAGCCGATACGCATGGATTTGGGCGGGCCGCGCTTCGGCCGATGACCCCCACGCGCTGTTCAACCTCCAGCGCAAAGCCTAAAGAAGAGTTCAGAAGAAGGTGAGAGGGTGGTACCGAGGAGATTCATGATCGGTTTCGCTGCTTTGCTTTCGACGATTCTCGTTGTCGCTGCTACCAAGCCGAAAACTTTCCGCATCCAGCGGTCCACAAGTATTGACGCTCCTCCCGAAAGTGTCTTTGTGCTCATCGATAACCTCCACAACTGGGCTCGGTGGGCGCCCCAGGACAAAGAAGATGCGAGTATGAAGAGAACCTACAACGGACAGAACACGGCGCAGGTGCGGTTTCAGAATGGACTGGTTCCGGGGGCTCGGGCAAAGGACACATGTTGATAACGGACTCGCTGCTGTCAACGAGGATTTCGATTCAGGTGGATTGGGTGAAGCCGTTTGTCGCCCGCAACCTTAATGATTTTGTTCTGGAGGGCACCGGAACGTCGACCAAAGTCACCTGGACCATGCAGGGCCCGAATCTTTTTGTCATGCGGATCATGGGTGTTTTTGTGAACATGGACCGCACCATGGGGAAGCACTTCGAAGCTGGTCTTGCCAATCTAGAAGCGGTGGCCGAACACGGAAATCCGCGGTAACAGGACAGGTGTTCAGTTTATTGACGGCGGGTTAAGCCCTCCTGAGAGGGCTTCGTCGGTAAGATGGTGCGCGATGTGAAACACCGTACCCAGCACCTCATTCTCCAGCTTGTTCTTCTCCTCTTGGTTCAGTAGGTGAAAACCTTTCCATACTGCGTTAGCGCGACTTGCTGAAGAAGAGAAACGTGGGAGTATCCGATCAACACGCGGAGAAGTTTACTTTCATAGCTGCCATCTAGGGCCATTGCTTCAACACCTTTCTGGGGCGAAGCCCGAAGCCGGGAAATGACAAGGCAAAGGCTGGCTCGTGACCCGGGCGATGAGGCCTTAGAGGTGAGGCCACGAACCTTAATTGGTTCAACTTGCACCATCGCTACCTTCTATCAGTAGAACCTTGGCGACAAACTCAAGTACTGCAGCGTTGAATCCCCGAGGCCTCTGCAGCGGAGCGAAATGGCTCACGCCATTGAGAAGGGCGAATTCTGCGTTAGGGATGCTTCGAGCAAGATATTCCGCGTGTTCGCGTTTGATGAATTCGTCATGCTCGCTTTGCACGATCACGACAGGCACGCTGATCCTCGCGAGGTCGTGCGCGGAATAGTTTGGTTGTGTCCGCCCCATTAGGCCGACGTCTTCGGCAAAGGTCTTAAAGCGTTCCGGCGTAGCCGATAGGTCGGCGTAGTCCTTGGCGTGTCGAGCGAAGCACCGGTTCAGTGTCGGAGTGGCTTCGAAGGGTTTTACGCCGCTCGGGTCCATGTTGCAGGCGAAATAAAATACGCCCGCTGCGCGTGAGGGGGCTTTCGCCGCAAGGATCAGAGCGGTGCATGCACCGTCACTCCAGCCCACCAACGCGGCCTTTTTAAGAAGCAAGGTATCCATCACGGCCAGAACGTCGGATGCCATCAACTCATAGGAGAACGGTCGCGCGTCGCGCGTGCTGCGGCCATGGCCCCGACTGTCGATCAGAACAGCGTGATAACCGCTCTCGACCAATGCTGGAACTAGATAGCCCCAATTGCCACTATGACCGAGTCCACCGTGCAGTAAGATCACGGGCAAGCCGGATCCATAAGTGGAATACCAGATCCGAGCGCCTTCATGCTCGATGCTGCCTTGATCGCTTGGGACCGGTAAAGGTGGAGCGCCCTCCACCTCGAATTTCCTCAGTTCGTCATCGTGAATGTCCATTTGATCGTAATCAACTGGCAAGTCAATGTTCATCCACGGCAGCAGCCGTGCCGTCTGACCATTGGCCGATTGGAATCAGAAACAGGGTCAGCCGGTCCAGAGTGGACTTAACTCCTAGTACCGGAGAGCCTGGCGGGCCTGCGCCCCAAACCGCAGGGTCTGTGAGTGGAAGGAAAAACATCAGGTGGGGATGCCAGTGACCGTCACGATCGCTCAAGTATCCTTGCTTTGACATCATGTAGCACATCGCGCCGTTTTCCGGCGTCGACAATTCCTTCCCGTCGAAAGCGGCTTTGATGGCCTCGGCCATCTGGTCTTTGGATCGCGAAGCCAATATCACCTCGGTTTTCTTGAGAGTGAGTGGAACTTGGGATCGCGCAGCCAGCGTGTTGAGACAGATCGGGGCCCGCAGTTTGGGATTCCAAAAATCGGGATCGTCGGTTCCAGCGTTCCATGATCGCCACACCATGCACACGAAACCGTTCTTGCCTTTGACTGCGATTTCGTAACCGCGCTGTCCGAGCACCATGATTTCGGCATCCTGTGAGATGGACTGCGGGGCAGCGCTCCGCGCCATTGCTATCTCGGCATTTCGCTCCATCCGGTATTGATCAAACGGGGCCATGCTGAGATACGGTCCTTTGGCGTCCTGTGCTCGCACCAGCGACGCTGCAGCCAGCGCGGCAACCAGCGCGACGCCTCCTAATGCGATCGTCCTGAGAGTTTTTCGATTCATAGAGATCTCCTGAGGTCCCTGTGCTCCATTGAGGGCGGAAAATGTGTCCGAAGTATCAGGCAGCTCGGTCAAAACATACGCTGGCTAGGCGGCTGACTTCGCCTCGCCGTATGCCTCCTTTCAGTTTGGCGATATCGAACTCTTTCATTTTAAGGAATGCCTCCGTCGCGCCAACTTTGACTGGTCTCTGTCGCTCAGCATCTCATCCATCACCGTAGGAACAATCTGGCAGGAGAGGCCGAACTTGGTTACGCGCAACAATCATGCAGTTTGGATTTCTGCTCGTATTCGTCGTGACGGCGCACAAAATCCATCGTCGTCTTCTCGTTCCGTCCTTTGGGCGCGCGATCAAGAATCATGAGCGTGCCGATCAACTCCTCACCACCGCGGGCGTAGCTCGAATACGTGTGGAAAATGTCGCCAGAGTCGCTTTTATAGAAGGAGCTAAGGCCCGGTAATTCCGTTCCTGCCTCTCCTGCAGGCACGGGTGTTTCGGTGAAGTTGTAGAGGACCTTGCCTTTCTTCAGATCTCCTTCGCTGAACGAAACGCGGTAGTCGTAGTTAAAATCGGTTCCCGAGGCGGACACCCAGGGAAATCTCCACCCCATGCGCTTCTTGTAAGCCTCGATCTCTGCCAACGGCGCGCGGGAGACGGCAGTCCACGTGACATCGTGATGTTCGAGATGGGGAAGGGCGCCATCGACGTGATCGGAGAGAAAAGAACAGCCGGGGCAGCCTGCTTCCCAACCTGGGCCAAGCATAAAGTGATACACGATGAGCTGGGTTCGGCCATCGAACAGCTCAGACAGAGTCTTCTTGCCCTTGGGAGTGTCAAAGACATAATTCTTCTCAACTTTGACCCAAGGCAAAGCCAAGCGTTCTGCATTGATCTTGTCGCGGAGATGGGTAAACTCCTTCTCTTTCAGCAGGAGTGCCCTGCGCGCAGCGAGCCATTGTTCCTGGGATACAACTGGATGAGTCTGCATATTGTCCTCCAAGGGTGTACAATACGTTGATATCAACATTACTGATTTATGTCAAACCGCCCCAAGGTTCCTCATCAGACAACGCTTCTGGTTCGCGACTGTTGTTTGTGCCTTCATGTGCAACGCGCGGCACGAGCGCTGGGCCGGCGCTTTGACGAAGCGCTGCGACCGCTCGACCTGACGAATGGCCAGTTCTCGTTGCTAATGTCGCTCAACCGGCCGGAACCGCCGCCCATGGCGGCAGTGGCATCCTTGCTTGCAATGGATCGCACCACGTTGACTGCTGCATTGAAACCATTGGAACGGCGTCGATTGGTGAAAGTGAAGGCGGACCCCGGAGACCGGCGTAGCCGCTTAATGGCTTTGACGTCGAAAGGGATGACATTGTTAGCCAGGGCCGTTCCGATCTGGGAGCGTACTCATCGCGAAATTGAGGGTGTCCTTCCAGATGGAGACCCGAACCGCCTGCGGAGCGATCTGCGCGCGTTGTCAGTTGCTGGGAGTCTTGCAGTCAACAACGATGTAAAGGTGCATAAAACGTGAATTATTGCATCTGGTTCGACTGAGAGAGCTACACCAATAATTCAGAGCCAGGCCTAGACTTCCTCCACCAGGGCTTTCATTGCGAGGCTGTCGGGAGTGTTAAGCCTTGCCAGTCCGTCTACTACTCCGTTTCGCTCCCGCTCGGTTCGGTTCTGACTCACCTTCCACTTGCCTTCAAGCCGCTGGATCGGCAGTTCCAGACCGACAATCCCCTTCAATTGAGATTGAATGAAATCTTTCGGCGCATCGCTGACCTTCCATGGAATCGGCGATGCCGCTTCATGGGTGTTAGTCAGTTTCTCAACATTCGTCAGGAGCCAATGGTCGTCCTGGATTACCTTTAGTGGGCCATAGGCATGCACAACGACATAGTTCCAAGTTGGCACTTCTTTGCCATGCTCCTTCGTTTCGGGATACCAATTGGGCGAGATGTAGTGTTGATGGCCAGCAAAGATCGCTAGCGCTTCCACCGTAGGGACGAAGTCTTGCCACTGCGTGTTTGCGCGGGAGATATGACCCTTCAGGACTCCGAACTGTGAGCCGTCGTCTTCCAGGATCATCGGAATATGTGAAGCAAATAGGCCGGAAGCTCCCAAAGTGACGAGCGTTCCAAGAGGTCGGGAAACGATCAACGCGTGCATCACGGGGACGCGTTTCTCTTCATTGTGCCTTGGAATATACATTCGGGCCCCTGGCTACATCCTAACCCAGCAGCACGAATTGGCAGCTTCTCGTCCTCCCGCGAATACCGTTACGCGCCGATGGCAATGCACCAGGTTTCGCAGACAGATTAACTAATCTTCACAAACTTCAATGAGGCCGCGTTCATGCAATACCGCAGGTAGGTAGGCTTTGGGCCATCGTCAAAAACATGGCCTAGGTGCGCCTCACACTCGGTGCATGAGATTTCATCCCGGCTCATGCCTAAGCTCGTATCAATCGACTTCCGGACATTCTCTTTCGCAATCGGAGCCCAAAAACTCGGCCAACCCGTGCCTGAATCAAACTTGGTGTCGGAACTGAACAAGGCGTTGTCGCAGCAGATGCAACGATAGAGACCCTTGTCGTGAATGTCATATTGGCCGCTGAAGGCTCTTTCAGTGCCTTGCTTGCGTGTGACCTCAAATTGCAATGGAGTCAGTTGCTGCTTCCACTCGGCGTCCGTCTTGTGAACTTTCTTAACGCGCGCAGTACCGAGCTTTTGGCCGGAGTCACTGAATTGGACGACCGTCACCGTGTCCTTGTCATCCGAAGAGTTGGAATTCGTGGCACCCAAGAGGGGGTTTTTGAGCCAGGCAATCACGGCTGCGCCAGCTACTACTGAATCTGCAAGGAAACATCTGCGGTTCATGGATCTCTCCGATATCACAAATAATCAACCAAACGTGAAGGCAAGTGCCTGCACGCCTGGATCGAGGAACTCAATCTCGAAGGTTCTATCCTCCACCGGTCCCTTCTGCCGAATGAGTTGATAAAGCCGGTTTCCTTGAACAGTTCCAGTTCCGCCGCTATCGGCGTCCGCTCCGTGGTCTTCGCCAGGCGGAGTGCCATCGAGCTTCACGGTAAAGCGAACCGGCTTGCCCTCCTTCGTGGTTCCCAGCACTAAGTGAAGGTCTCGTGCGTGAAAGCGGAAGACGATCTTTCCCGGAGATGCCTGAAGCACGGCGCTTTCCGCGCTCACATTCCAACTTCCTCCGAGTGCCCATTGGTTGAGCGAGAGCCTGGGTTGGGGCGTATAGGCTCGGCGGGAATCGTGGGCGATTGGTTCGGTGGATGCAAAGTGCTCCGCCCGGTGATAGCCGATGTGAGTTTCCGGCGAGCGGACATTCGCGCCGTCTGGAGCCGCTTCAGCACCGGCGCCAGCCACACTGATCGGCGCTGACGAGGACAATTGCGCCCCGTTCTCTTTCAGAAGCTCCTGGATTACCCGCTCCGACTCGGCGTATTCTCCTTCCCCGAAATGGTGATAACGAACCCGGCCCTTCCCATCGATGAAGTAGTGCGCGGGCCAATACTCGTTATTGAATGCCTGCCAAATCTTGTAGTCACTGTCGATGGCCACCGGGTAATTGACCTTCAAATCGCGCACCGCTTTTTCGACATTGGTGCGTTCCTTCTCAAAGGCAAATTCGGGAGTGTGCACGCCGATAACAACCAGACCTGCATCCTTGTACTTCGCCGCCCAACCCTCAACGTAGGGCAACGCCCGCAGGCAATTGATGCAGGAGTAGGTCCAAAAGTCGACAAGCACAACTTTGCCCTTGAGGGATTTGCTGCTAAGCGGAGGCGAATTGAGCCACGCAACGGCACCGCTCAGATCGGGCAAAGGGCCTTGATCGTCAAGGGCCGGATGCTCGGAGGCGCTCGCTGCGAAAACTGCCGCCGGCTTCGCTGGACGCAAGGCACCGATCAAGTGCTCTTCCGCTTTGGCCGTGTTCACAAAGGAAAACTTGGTGAGCAAGTTTGTGTCCCAGCCTAGAGCGATCGCAACCACTCCCATGATCACCGCAACGCCTAGTCCACGACGGATCCAGACCTCAAACGAAAGCGAACGTTTCAGAGCGGAGAAGACCTTGTTGCCTGCAAAAAGCGCAATTCCCAGAGAGGTCGCAGCACCTAGCGCGAAGGACACTAGTAAGAAGGATGAGCGAGCACCCGGACCTTGCAGCGCGGCTCCTGTCAAAATCAAGCCAAGAATCGGGCCCGCACAGGGGGCCCAAAGAAGGCCCGTCGAGATTCCCAAGACAAAAGACTTTCCGATTCCGCTCTCAGACGACGGACTGCCTTGCAGTCGGCCACCCGCGCGCACCAGTGGGCGAGTCAATGTTTCGGCAACGGAGGGAAAAAGAAGACTCACGCCCAACATTAGAAAGATCAGCATCGCCAGGTAGCGTCCACCTTGATTTAGGCGCACTACCCAATGGCCACCGAATGCAGCCGCGATTGCCACAGCTGAAAACGTAAGCGCCATTCCCACAAGCAAAGGCAAGCCGGAACGGCGGAAGGGTTGGTCCGCGCGCGCGAATACAAATGGCAGAACCGGCAGGATGCACGGACTCAGAATCGTCAGAACACCGCCAACAAACGCCAGGAGATAAATCAGCATCGGCCGGTCCAGTGTTCGTTCTTAAGTGTTCGCAACATGAGAGATCTTTGCCCTGTAGTTGGATTCATCCGCAATCCAAAAGTTACACAACAAGCCGTTTCGCGAGGACACACTCAGGTCAAGCATCGAAGCCAGCGCGTGAAGCCGATTGTGGGAATCCAGTTTCGGGATCGAATTCGTCGTGCCAGGCGGCGAACGCGACTTCTTTGCTTGGACAGAAAACCTCGATCTCTTGCACTGCACAACCACGATCTGCCAAAGGCCATAGAATTGATTCGGCCAAGCGCAAACAAAAGCGAGATTAACGAGGCCATCTATGCACTAGCCGCGAGCATGTACGGGATCTCGCGCTATTGGCACAAACGCATCGTGCGCGCAGGGCGCAACACTTTGGCTCCCTATGATGAGAATCCGCCTGACCTAACGGTTAGCGAGGATGACATCGTCTTTCTGGATCTCGGCCCTGTATTTGAGGAATGAGAGGCCGACTTCGGGCGGACCTACGTTGTAGGAAACGATCCGCTGGAGCACAAACTCCGCCGCGATATGGAAGAGGCATTTGCCAGCGGCAAGCAGTATTTTCACAATCATCCTGAGATCACCGCAGCCAAGCTTTTATGCGCACGCACAACAATTGGCGGAGCGAGCTGGCTGGGAGTACGGCGGTCCCATTGCGGACCATCTGATTGGCATTTTTCCGCATGAGAAGATCTCAGGGGACAAAGTCACTCTTTATGTCCACCCCAAGAATCACAACCGGATGCGGTTGCCGGACGCTTCTGGCCGAAAGCGGCACTGGATATTTGAGATTCGCTTTGTGGATCGGGCACGGGAGATCGGCGGCTTCAACGAAGAATTGTTGACGATCGAGTGAATTCTTTCCTCTTGTTAAACTGAAACGATGGCGCTGACTCCTCCCAACGTCCGTGGCGTAGGTCTCGATTCACAAACCCGTTGCGAGCATTATCGCGGGCCGACTGACACCATCGCCATCAAGATGAAATGTTGCGGCCTTTACTATGCCTGCAAGGATTGCCACGAGACGCTCGCCGATCATCCGATTGCAGTGTGGCCGGAGAGTGAATGGACCCAACAAGCAGTACTCTGCGGCGCCTGCGGTACAATCCTAACTATTCTCCAGTACATGCATAGTGATTCTCGCTGCCAGGCTTGTGGTGCGCGATTTAATCCTAGGTGCCGCAGCCACTATCATCTCTACTTTCAAATCCCGCAGGTTTCGGGGCCACGTTGAGGCAGGAAGAGGTCATTGGTGAGTAAGAAGGCAAACATAACCAACCGGAGGACGATACAGATCGAGTGGGGCGATTGCGACCCCGACCAGATTGTGCACTGCCCTCGCTACTTGGCCTGTGTCGGTAATACTTCCCTGACGGATTGTGGAAGAGTAGCCCGTTGATCCGCACCGAACGGATCGGCGATTACATTGTGAGGACAGCACGGAATCGGGCCTTTCCCTCCGCAACGCGGTCGTAGGCCTTCGGAGCCTCTGCCAACGGATACGTCTCAACTGGTGAGCAGACGCACGCAAGACTGTAGGATTCGCGAAGAGTTTTGTAATTTAATGTAACTCCTCACCAACCTCCAACCACCGAAGGTCGCTGGTATCTGTCGATTGCGAGCTCCTCGGGCGCGTGACCTCCTCGTCACAACAATTCGACAGAGAGCCCACAGAAGTTTCACACCTGAAATGGTTCTCTTTCATATTCTGAACCACAGTATGCGCGAGCCTTTCACAATAAGTTCTTACCGAAGGCATCGGAGGGATCACCGCACGTTACCTTCATCTCCTGTGCTCGCATTTCTTTGGCAGTCGTCAGCCGTATGGTAGCTTAGGAGCATGCCGGCGGGTGAGATGGAATCAAAAAGCGCAGCGGACAGCAGGTATCGGACCTTGCTTGAAGTGTCCGGCGCCATCGCATCCCGGCCGAACTTGAAGGCTGTCCTGCAGAAGTTGGACCTGAAGTTCTTCAGCGGCCCGTCAGAATGCAGCCCGGCTGAGTCTAAGCGGCACCAATCGTGGTCATTCCTCAACCACGGATTTTTCAGGATCGATGAGGAACGCCCATATCAGTGCGCCGGTGAGCAGAACGCCCGCAGAGATGAAGAATGGAGTGATCCACATCCCCCTCTGAATGAGGAACCCGAAGATAATGGGAGAGAACGAGGCTGCCACACTGCCCGCCATATTCATTACGCCAGACACGGTCCCGCTAAATTCGCCCCCAACGTCCATGGGCACCGCCCAGGCAGGGCTAATCACCAGTTCCAGGAAAAACAGCGAACCGGTCAAGCACAGGACGGCTGTAAGCGCATGATGTGTGAGGGCCGCGGGGATCAAGAAGGCTCCGGCCGCCAGCATAGCGGGCGCCGCAACAATCCGGCGGGCAAACTTGAGCTTGCCGGTCTTCCTATAAATACTGTCGGTCAGCGTTCCTCCCAGAATATCTCCCACCATCCCTGCAAAGAGGGGCAGCGACGCTAACGTGCCCATGTCCTTGAGGGAGAGGTGCCGATATTCCGTCAGATAGGTGGGAAACCAGGTCACATAAAAATACGTTCCGTAGTAAAAGCAGCAATAGCCGGCTGCGATGTACCACATATTGGCGGAGCGAAAAATAATCTTCCAGGGCGCTTTTTGCCGGTTGCGCAGGTCAATCGGAGGCTTGATTGTGCCATCTGCGCACCGGCCCCGTATGTAGGCCAGTTCGGCCGGGTTTACGCAGGGGTTATCCTCAGGTAGATTGCGGTAGAGCCAGTAGAAAGCGAACGACCATAGCAGACCGGCCGCTCCGAAAAAGTAGAAAATCCAACGCCAGCCGAATACGACCATGATGGTCACGGCAATGAACGGCACGATTGCGATGGCGAATCGGCTGAAACTATGCGTCACGCCATGCACGATCCCACGTTCCGAGCGGGGAAACCAGAGCTGCATACCCCGCGTGGCGGTGGGGAAGGCGCCGGCTTCCGCCAATCCGAAAATAAAGCGGATCACCGCGAGAGAAACTATGCCACTGGCGACCCCTGTCAGCGCCGTCATCAGGGACCAGAAAGGAACGATGATAAGGAGCACCAACCTCGGTCCGAAACGGTCCGCGAACCACCCAGCGGGGATCTGCGCGATGGCGTAGGCCCATAAGAAAACGCTGAAGACAATACCGATTGCAGTTTGACTGATTCCAAATTCGCGTGCGATCGACGGCGCGGCGATCGAGATGCCGGTCCGGTCCATGTACGTGATCATGTACATCACGCTGATCAGCAGAAGCACGAGCCAGCGTGTCTTCGTCGCGTGAGGTATTGCGGTACGCTGGAACGCCGGCGGTTTCGGAATCGGGATCCCCGTTTTATCCGGCATTCATTCAGCGGCGATCAGCCGTGGCGTTCTTGATCGAATCGGACGGCCGCGGCTCGGTCCGGCCGGAGGGCAGCGCCGGAGGCAGGAGGTCGACCGGGTAGCCGTCCTCCGCCGATTTGTCTGCCGCCTCATAGACCTCCATGACTGTCCTCGCCTCCTCGGGCCGCACCAGCGGTTGCTGGCCCGTGGCCACGCACTCGAGGAAATGAATGGTTTCAGCTTCCATTGGGCCGGAGTAGACGTGCCCGACTTTTTCACCGGGCATGGTCGAGAGGGGAAATTCAATGCCTCTCTTCATGGTGCTGACGCTGATGTCCCGATGGGTATCATCCGCCATGATGGCTCCTTCGGTGCCGACCAATTCGATCCATGTGGATGAGAAATTCGGATAGGCAGGGGGAAGCACCCAGCCTGCACCGATTGTGAACACACAGCCGTCGTCCAGGGTTACGACGATCCACACACAATCCGGCACATTATGCGTCGCCTGCATAATTTTGCGAACTTCCTGAGCGTAGACGCGAACAGGCCGTCTCGGCGCAAAACACCAGAGGAGAAAATCGATATCGTGGGTTGCCTCCATGGCGGCCGGCGACAGCTTAATGCGGCCCCCGATTTTGTTACCGAGATTGCGCGTAATATGGCGGCTCACCAAAGCGCTAACCGGCTGACCGATCGTGCCATCGTCGATGGATCGTTTGACATAGGCAAACTTGGGATTGAAGCGCTGCGAATATCCAATCGTGAACAACAACCCCTTTATGCGGGCCAAAGTTATTAACTCATCAGCTTCGGAAAGCTCAAGCGCGATTGGCTTTTCGAGAAAGACATGTTTGCCGGCCAGAAGACTTTCCTTCGCCATCGGAAAATGCGTGGTCTCCGGCGTCGCCGAAATAATCATGGCGTCAATGTTGCTGTCGCCGAGCAGAATGCGGTAGTCCGCCGTAGTTGTGGTTGGTTTGGTTTTTGCAGCGACCTCCCGCAGGCGCTCCGGCTTGATCTCGGCCAGGTGAAGGGCGCTCACGTAAGGGCTCGCGGAGCAGGTTTCCGCGCGGATCCCTCCGCACCAGCCTGTCCCTACAATTCCGATCCTCACCTGCTTCATTGACATCCCCTGGTCGCAGCAATCTTACAACGGATCACTTGCCGACGAGCAGAACCCCGAACGTATTCGGCTTCATCGGCGGCTCTTCCTCACCCTTCGGAGTCACCGCCTCGAACTCGGCAATAGGAAGAAAAATGTTGTGAGTCTTGAAATCGATCGCCATGGTGCGAGCGTATTTTCTGGTTGCGACATTTTCAATAACTGTGTACTTATCGGGAGAATCCTCGTGAACGACCGTCAGATCTCCCGATCCGCCGTTCGAGCTGAAAACCAGTTGCGTATCAGGATCGAAGCCTGCCGCATCGGGGTCTTCGCCGATAGCGGGAGTCGCTACCACCGCGCCGGTATCCGCATTCACAACCATCATTTTCTTGTTGGTGCAAACGGAAAACAGGCGCCGGTGCTTCTGATCAAACGCCAATCCCGACGGCTCTTTGCAGCCAGCGAGCGGCCAACGATGAAGGATGGAACGCTTCTGGGCATCGATCTCAAGAAGTTGGGATTTATCTTCTATATTCACAAACACGTGACCGTGCTCGTCACCGGCAACAAATTCCGGCCTGCCACCCACGGCGATCATGCCGACGACCTTGCCGTCCGCAGCGTTGATGGCAGTTGCGTTGGCGGTCCGGCCATTGAAGGCGAAAACGCGTTTCGAAGTCGCGTCGTAGTAGACAGCATCGGGATTCACGCCGCCAGCCTTCACGGTATCGATAGTTTTGAGTGTCTTCAGATCAAAGATGATGATCGTGTTGGCTTTACCCGCCGTGATAAAGCCGCGGCCCAGATCATTCGCCAGCGCGATGCCGTGCACGCCCAAGGTATCGGGTATGTCGCCAACGACTGCGCCAGAGTCGGCGTCCAGCACCACGACGTGGGTCGCGTGCGCCACATACAGGCGGCGGGCGGCACTGTCTACAACGCAATAGTCCCATCGGCCCGGGCCGCCGATCGGAATGGTTTTCACCACATGGTAGCCGGACGCACCTGGCGCGGCCTGGGCGCGGTCAGTCAAGAGAAAACTGGCGGCGAGGCCAATCACGGCGGCCATTACAAACCTGATTTGATAACGCATGTTGATCTAGTCCTCCTCGGTGAAAATGGATTCCATGTTTACGGATTGAGTGTGGCGCTTCCTTCCCGACTCGATTGCAGAGCTTCAGGGTTGAGAGGATTAAGCGGCGCATCTCCGCTGAGGACACGCACAACTTCCTCGGCCGCCTTGCGCTGCAGGTCGATCAGTGATTCTGCTGAATAAAAGCTCATGTGCGGCGTCAGAATCACATTTTCGCGGCCAAAAAGCGGAGAGGCAGAAGGCGGCTCGCGGGACAAAACATCCAGCGCCGCCCCGGCTAAATGTCCTTGGTCCAGCGCCTGCGCCAGCGCCTGTTCATCGACGATCGGACCACGCGCAGTGTTGATCAGATATGCCGTGGGTTTCATTTTACAAAAGATGCTCGCGTTGAAGAGGTGGTCGGTTTCAGGCAGGAGCGGAGCATGGATAGAAATATGGTCGGACACCCTTACCAACTCGGAGAACTCAACCTTTTCAACTCCCGCGCGGTTCATCGTTTCCTGGGAGACAAACGGATCATAACTGATAACCTTCAGACCAAAAGCTTTAGCCTTGGGAGCAACTAGCTGCGGGATTCTGCCAAAACCAACCAACCCCAGGACGCTCCCTCGCAAACGATAAATGGGAACCACAGCAGGCATGTCCCAGTGGCCAGCATGCGCGCGTGAATTCGCGAACGCTATCTTGCGCGCCAAGGCCAGAAGCAAAGCCATGGTGTGATCGGAAACCTCGTCGATGCAGTAGTCGGGCACCCTGGTGACGACGATGCCTGCCTTCGTGGCCGCCGGGATATCCACATTATCTACGCCGATTCCGAAGCGGGCGATGATCCGGCAACGCGTCATTGGACTGATCATCTCGGCCGTTATTTTGGCGTAGGTAACCAGCACCGCATCAGCATTCCGCGCCACTTGCATGATGGCCTCCGGTGTAGGCTCTTCCGCCAAAAGCAACTCGGCGCCAACTCTCGACAGAACTTCCCGAGCCGGATTTAAGTTCGGGAAGACGGAGTCCGAAACGGCGATAACTGGATGCCGCATAGTTAGAGTGCCGTATTTAGCGTGCCATCGCTTCTTCCATATGTTCCATCAGCGTGAAAATGACTGGCCCTTGAGCTGAGACGAGAACATTTTCTTCCAGGCGCGTGGTTTGCTGCAAACCCGGGTGCCCCGCAAAGGTTTCAATTGCAAAGTACATATTTTCTTTGATTTCCGCCGGATACTGCAGCGAATAAGCCCTCGAGATCCACATGCCTTCATAGAGAGTCAGGCCAATGCTGTGTGCAAACTGCTGGAGCGTGACCGTGCCATATTTGTCGTCGTCATACTTGGGAAAAGCAGCCGCCACATCGGCCGTGGTATTGCCAGGGCGCAGCTTATCCAAACCCGCATACATGGAATCGTGGACTTCCCGGTATAAGTCGATTTCCTGCTGATTCATCTTCCCCGCACACTTGAAGCAGCGGACAAAATCAATAAAGTAACCAGACGGGCCCACCGCATTGATGTCCACAATTACCAGGTCACCTTGACGGATGATCTTCTCTGTCGCCCAGCGGCGATAAGGACTGGTATTGCCTCCGGAAGCCACAATGATGTCGTAAATAATCTCGCAACCTCGTTCCAGCATGAACTCGTGCACTTTGGCTTCTATCTCACGCTCTCTTACGCCGGGCTTGAGCCATTCGTGCTTGATCCTCCACATGGCCGCATCGCCAATGCTCGATGCCTGCTTCAATAACTCGATCTCATCACGCGTTTTGATGACGCGTGCGGCGGATATCGCTGGCCAGGCATCGGTAATGTTGAGGCGGCATTCTTCAAACGCCTTCAACGCGGGCCAATCGAAGTTGTCGATGCCGATTCTCTCCTTGCGAAGCCCGTGGGTCTCGAGAACGTCAACCACGCTCTGCGCCATTCGCCCAGCCATAACCGGAACGGCACCCTCAGCCCATTGCCACGTGATCGCAGGCTTAATGCGACCCTCCATCCAAGGCAGATCAATCTCGGCGCAGTGCAGGTCCGATCCTGCCGTCTCAAACAGCACCGGCTCGCCACCCTGAGGCACAACGACATATCGGATGTTGATGTTGTATTTCCAATTGCCTTGATAAGATCCAGTGACGTAGCGAATATTGGCGCCCGCAAAAAGGACCAAGGCGGCCAGGTCACGCGCACTCATCTGATCCCGGAGACGCTGCAACCGATCCTTGCGCAGCCGGTCAAAGTCAACACGGTGCTGCCAGTCCGCCCCGGTCTGGCTGTAGACACGGCGAGGATCCCACTCATGTGGCTTGCCAATGAAACTGATATCCATCGTTGTGTCTCCCTGCCTGCCAACAGATGCGCGGTGCCCACTACCAGACTGCTATTGCTGCGCGTGGCGCTGCCGGCTTTCCCAACCGCACTTTCGCGGCCCCGCAGGCGCTGTGTCGGCCAGTCGGTTCAGCGGAACATCCTAGATCAGCCAGGACATCTCCACCAGTAATATCTTGAAATAGTATTCATACGGTTTTATTATGGGTATCCAGTGCCCACCGCGACCCGCTCTCGCTCAAACCAACAAAGTCCACAGCCGAAACATCCGGAATCCATGGCGCCCAAAGGAGTCATGGGGAGCCTTATCGACTCGTTGGATCTTAAACAGATTCGCTGTTTTGTCGCGGCTTACGAGGAGGGCAGCTTCAGCAAAGCTGCGCTGCGCGAGCATTGCACCCAGCCCGGCCTCAGCGTCTACATTCAGCGCCTGGAACACATGCTGGCGCACCGATTGTTTGATAGAAAGGCTCGTGGCGTAACTCCGACGATCGCAGGCAGACATTTCTATGTCTGCTGCGCCGACGTTCTGAAGACCGTCAGTGTTGCCAAGCAGCGCATGCTCGACATGTCCGGCAATGTCGCGAGCGACATTAACGTAGGCGTGTCACCCACGTTATTCAAGGGCGTTCTGCCGTGGATGTTACCCGAATATCTAAACGCGCACCCTTATGTCGATGTTCGCCTGGCAGAAGCGTACAGCGGCACGCTCACGGATTGGGTAGTTTCTGGTGAGGTTCAGGTGGCCATCGTCACGAAGCCGCCAGTCCACCTGGGACTGGAGACGACGCACTTCTTCCGGGACCGTCTGGTCCTCGTGACGCGCGCGAACGGCAAGAACCAGAAGGGAAGAAAACCTCGGCGGCGCAGTTCGACCGAGCTACAAAAATTGAAGTTAGTTCTTCCTTCGCCGAGGCATAGCTTGCGCCAAGTGATCGAAGCCTCAGCGGTGCGGCTGGGCACCGCCGAGTCGGGCAGGATCGTGGAAATCGATGGAATGCTCGGGACCCTGGAACTTGTCCGCAACTCCGATTGGGCAACCGTAGTTGCCAGCATCGCGGTAAGGGATGAGGTGAAACAAGGCAGGCTCATAGCCGAGCCGATCTATGGACCTGAGCTTTGGCTTGATTTCTATCTGATCCGCACCAAGGACCTGCCCCTGTCCCGCGCCTGCCGGGACTTCTTGCACTACCTGAAAGAAACTCTTGCTCGTGTCGTCGAGACTCGGGGTCCCACATCTCAGGCCAGCATCGTGTGACGCAGTGGCGAGCGACCGTCTCATTCCCCGCTAAGGGGCACAATCTTCTCGGTCCGGCTAACCAATGTGAGCGGACGCAGTCCGCTCGCACTGCACGCCACCATGCATTCCGAGCGGGGCAGTAATGTTATGCTGACCGGAAGAACGTTCGAATCAACGCCAGCTCCGGACAAGCCGACTCATCGAGGTCCCAAGAGGGAGGGAGGATACGCCGACTATTTCTCTAAGAGTCAACGGCGGGGTGCACGCGGTCGATGTCGATCCGGAAACCCCTCTGCTCTATGTGCTCGGCGACGAATTGCATCTGCGGGGACCGAAATTCGGTTGCGGCCTGGGTCAGTGCGGCGCGTGTACGGTCCTGATGAACGGGCATGCTGTGCGCTCCTGCGTCACGCCCGTGAGTGAAGTGAAGCACGCAGAGATTTTGACCCTGGAAGGCCTGGGCACATCCGCGAAACCGCATCCCATTCAGCAAGCCTTCATCGACGAAGAAGCGGCGCAGTGCGGCTTTTGTCTGAGCGGCGTGATCCTCAGCGCGAAAGCGTTTCTCGACCGAAATCCCAAGGCGACCGACGACCAAATCAGAGAGGCGCTCGCCGGCGTGCTCTGTCGTTGCTTCGCGCACGCGCGCATGTTCAAAGCCATTCAACAGTATGCGAAAACGAGGCACATATGACCACGGGCTTGTCGCGTCGCGAATTCCTGACGGGATCCGGTGCGCTCGTCGTGAGTTTCAGCATGGTTCCCCTCCTCGAGCCACTGGCATCGGGCCAGGGCCAATTTGACACCCACATGTCGCACATCGACCCTACGAGGCTCGATTCCTGGATTGCCGTCGCTTCCGACGGCATGGTGACCGCGTATACGGGCAAGTGTGACTTTGGTCAGGGTATGTATACGGCGCAAACGCAGTTGATTGCGGAAGAGCTCTGCGTGTCTATCGATCGCGTGCGACTGATCCAGTGCGATACCTCGGTTACGCCGGACCAGGGGACAACCTCAGGCAGTCAATCCACACCCACAAATTTTAATAGCAGCGATCTGGCCCAGGCAGCCGCCACTGCTCGCGAAGCTCTAATCAAGATGGCGGCGCCGAATCTCGGAGTGCCGGCCAATCTGCTCACGGCCTCCAACGGCTTCATCAGCGTGAAAGGCGGACGTCGTGTCAGCTACGGGGAACTCATCGCCGGAAAGAAGTTCAACCTTGCGCTCGACCTGAAGGCCAAGCGGCGGCCTCCGAGCGAGTGGACGGTTTTGGGCAAACCGGTCCCGTCATTGGATATCGGGGCGCTCATGACCGGCCAGTCCGAGTTCGTCCACAATGTCCACGTTCCTGGAATGTTGCACGGCCGGGTGGTCAGGCCCCCCGCAGTCGGCGCAACCGTAGTCAACGTCGATGAAGGTTCGGTGCGCGGAATTCCCGGACTGGTGAAGGTCGTTGTGCGCCAAAATTTTATTGGGGTGGTGGCGGAAAAACAGACGCAAGCAATCACGGCTGCCGCCCAACTCAAGGTCGTCTGGACAACAGGCATCGGCTTGCCCGCCCAGAAAGACTTTTACGATTACATCCGCAAGCAGCCGTCCCGCGATGTGCTGATGGTCGATTCCCGAGACGTGGAGCAACAACTGGCCCAGGCGGCAACCGTGTTGAAGGCGACTTATTGTCATCCATATCAGGCGCACGGATCCATTGGGGCGTCTTGCGCGGTCGCAGACGTGCGCGCCGACAAGGCGACCGTTTGGTCGTCCACGCAATCCGTGTATCCCACGCGAGCGGGAGTGGCCACGCTGGTCGGGTTGCCGGTGGACGACGTGCGCGTCATCTTCGTGCGTGGCTCGGGGTGTTACGGGCTCAACGGCGCTGATGCCGTATCGTTTGACGCGGCGCTCCTGTCGCACGCGGTTCAGCGGCCGGTCCGTGTGCAACTCTCGCGTGCGGATGAGATGGCTTGGGGCGAGAACTACGGAGCCGCATGCGTCATCGACCAGCGGGCTGGGGTCGATGCGACGGGAACCATTGTCGCGTGGGAGTGCGAGCCGTGGTCGGCGTCGTTCGGAGGCCGTCCCGGGTATGACCACCCAGGGAACGTGATCACCGGCGCACTTGCCGGGTATCCGCCCCAAACGGTAGCACCACAGGCAGCGTCCCAGCCTACCGGGGAATTGCGAAATGGCAACAACGCCGTGCCGTCCTACGTGGGGGGATGCGTCGGCGGCAAGTGCGGAGGCACGGGAAGCGTTCGCAGTGAGCGCGTCCTGACTCACACCGTAAACTCGCCGTTTTTTACCGGACCTCTGCGCTCGCCGCTGCGTCTTCAGAATACATTCGCGCACGAATGCTTCATGGACGAACTCAGCGCGCATGCGAAGGCCGATCCGGTCGCATACCGGTTGCGGCACCTCCGCGAGCCCCGGATCGTCGATGTGGTGAAAGCGGCGGCCCAAGCGGCGAAATGGGAGGCCAGGCCGTCGCCGAAGTCTGACTTGCGTCGCGGCCAGATCGCCAATGGACGAGGCATCGCTTGCGTTGCCTATGAAGGCGACAACGGCTACGTGGCGCTGATCGTCGAGGTCGACGTTGACGTGGAGTCCGGCCGTGTTCAAGCCAAGCGTTTTGTGGTGGCGCAGGATTGCGGTCCAATCTCAAATCCTGCCGGTCTGCGCAATCAAATCGAGGGCGGGGTACTGCAGGGTATGAGTCGCGCTCTCAGCGAAGAAGTGACGTGGAACGATCGCCGGATCACTTCGACGAACTGGAGTTCTTATCACAGCCTGCCTCTCGGGATCGAGGTGCCAGCCATCGACTGCGTCCTGATCAATCGCTCCGATGTGGAAGCTTCGGGAGCAGGAGAGACGGCGATTACCGTGGTCGCTGCCGCCCTCGGCAACGCCATCTTCGATGCCACCGGCGCTCGTCTGCGCCAAGTGCCCTTCACCGGCGCGCGTGTGAAAGCGGCGCTTGAGTCAAGAAGTTAAGTTCACGAAAGATCGCTATTTGGCGAGTTGGGGCGAGACGATCCCTTCGGCATCGATCTCTTCAAGGCGCCGCTTTTTCGGTTCGACTCCGAAAATGAGGACGACAACGATCTGCACAATCAGAAGGCCGATCATCAGGGCCAGAACCCCGCCAATCTGGTAAGACTTGAATAAAGCAACGACGATAAACGGCGTAACAATGGTCGCGCCCCGGCCGAAGGTGTTGCAGATTCCCGACGCCCGCATGCGAACCTCAGTCGGAAAAAGCTCCGGGATGTAGATGGCGAAAAGCAGCGTTACCAGGACGAAGATCGGGATGGTCAACAAGAAACCCGCAATCAGCAAGTCTCGTGGATCGCGCACAAACGGGTAAATTCCGCCAATCACGATAGTCAGCAGGGAGGCACCCAGAATCGTCGGCCTGCGCCCCCACCAGTCCGCCGTCGACGCGCCAATCACAGACCCAATCGGTGCGCCTAGAGACATGACCAGCGAATAGCCCAGGGACGATGCGATGCTGCGTCCAGCCTGGACAAAGAAGGTCGGCAGCCAGGTGACGAAACCATAGATCAACGTGTTGACCACGATCAACGTCGTCGCTCCAACGATCATGCGCGGAAGGAGCACGGGGCCCAGGAGGATCCGGAGGCTGCGCGACGGAATTGCCGGCGAAGAGCCGGCAGGAGGCTTAAGAAGGCCCTCGTGGAGAGACACTTCATCTTCGATGGCTCGAAGAATGGCATCCGCCTCCTGGGTGCGGCCGACCGATTCCAGCCAACGCGGCGACTCCGGCAAAGCTTTTCGCAAATGCCAGACGACCAGCGCCCCCAACCCTCCGAGCATGAACATAATGCGCCAGCCGAATCTTGGGATGATCAGGGTTCCAAGTAGTGCCGTGACGGGTAAGCCAGCCACCACGAAGACGGAGATGATCCCCAGCCATTTTCCCCGGGCCTGCGGGGGAACAAACTCCGTCATCGTGGCATACCCCACCACGTTCTCCGCACCCAGTCCTACTCCCATGATGAACCTCAGCAAGATGAGTACCGTCATCGAAGGTGAGAATGTCGCGGCAATAGAAGCCAATCCAAAAATCGCGAGGTTCGCTTGATAGGTGAAGCGCCGGCCGTATCGGTCGCCAAGAAAACCCGTTAGGAATGACCCCAACATCATCCCGAGAAACGTGACGGAGACGAACTCGGCGTTCTGCCTCATCGTGGAGAAGCTGCTGCGGAGAGTTGCGCCCAGCACGGTTGCCGCCACATAAATATCAAAGCCATCGAAGAACATTCCGATGCCGATCAGCCACATGATGCGGCGGTGGAACGAGGAAATCGGGAGCCGGTCGAGACGCGCCCCCGCGTTGGCCGTCACCTTCAGCCTTACTTCTCCCGCGCCATCCGCGCCAGGCTGTCGAGGGTCAAAGCTTCCGCAGCCAGGCGGCAGTTCTGATCGAAAGTGTTCTGCTGGGCGGACTGAAAAAACTGCTTGCACCGCCGCGTGGCGTTGGGGTCGAGCCGAAGAATGCGATCGACCAAAGCATCCGCCTCCCTGGCCAGACGATCCGCAGGACATACTTGCGAGATGAGTCCGGCTTGCAGGGCCACTTGGGGCGAGATGGGATCGCCGAACAGAACCAGTGGAAATGTGAAGCGTGGCAGGGCGTATTCGCCGAGGTATGCCATGACGGCGGAGGGAGCTAGTCCGGAACGCATCTCTGGAAAACCTAGAGCTGCGTGCTCGGAGACGAGAGAGAAATCACAGACGATCGCGAGTCCAAAACCGAATCCAAAGGCGTCGCCTTGAACCTCGGCAACACTGATCAAGGGCGACGCTCGCAATGAACGTTTGAGCTCGATGAGACGAACTGCCTCGTGGCGTATGCCCTCGACGTCGCGGCCTGCACGTTCGCGGCCGGTACAGAAAACCTTGCCCCGCGCTCGAATGCGCAACACCCGCGCGACAGGGCGCGATACTTCGCACTGCAGCTCCGATAGCATGGCGTCGAACATGGCACCGTCGATCTCGTTGCCGTGATCGGCGTTGTCCAGAACAAAGGTGAGAACATCTCCGGCACGTTCAATCTTTACGCCGAGTCGAGTGGGGTCGGGCATGTTGAGGGACTTCTCAAACGACACGTCACCGTATACAAGGAACGCGGTCCTGTCAACCAAGCGATCACAAATTCAGAAATGCTAAGCTGACCCGGCAGAACACAAATTAGAACTCTGTGAGATATTCTTTGTCGACTTATTCGGAGTCTTCCCAAAATGGCAGGAAAGCAACCGTGGTAAGCAACCCCGGGGAAGAGATGCCCCCAACTCGGCCTCGGCTGAACCGCAATCAAGTGCGCAGCTTCTGGGCCGCATGGGGTGGATGGACGATGGACGGCATGGACTCTTTCATCTACTCCCTGGTTTTGGTTCCCGCCTTGCGCGAGCTGTTGCCAAAATCTGGAATCGCAGCGACCACGGCGAATGTCGGGTTTTACGGAGGACTTCTCTTCGCTCTATTCATGATCGGCTGGGGAACCGCGCTGATCTGGGGTCCGATCGCCGACCGGTTCGGGCGGGTGCGAACCATGATGTTCAGCATCACCTGCTTTTCATTGTTCACCCTGCTGTCCGCATTTGCCACCGGCGTTGGGAGCCTTGCGGTTCTGCGTTTCCTGGCGGGCGTGGGTATTGGTGGAGAATGGTCGATCGGGGCGTCGCTCGTCTCCGAAGAATGGCCCGAGGAACGTCGAACCAAGGGCGCGGCTTGGATGCACACCGGCTACTACTTCGGTTTTTTTCTCGCCGCTGCCGCCAACTATTTCATCGGCAGCCGCTTCGGGTGGAGATACATGTTTGTGGTGGGCGGATTCCCGGCGCTGCTCGTAGGTTTTATTCGCAACAACGTCCATGAACCGGTGCGTTGGGCGGCCAAACTGGAAGATCTCGGTGAAAAATGGAAAATTCACCATGCGTTCCTGATGCTGTTTTCCCCACGGTATCGCCGACGCACCATCTTTAATTCCATCTACCTGATCGTGTCCCTGGCTGGCTTGTGGGCGGCGTCGGTTTACGTGCCCGCGGCAATGACCTACATCGCGACGCGAACCGGTCACACCGCGACGGCAGGAGCTCGACTCGCCTCTTACTCGACTGCGTTGTTGGGAATGGCGACCGTGCTTGGCGCTTTCATCGTGCCGTTCCTTGCCGAATGGCTGGGCCGCAGGGCCACACTGGCGATTTTTTACGGAGTCATGCTCGGCGCTATTTGGGTGGCGTTCGGCCATGTGTTTTACATGGAAACGGGCGCGGTTGGCTGGTTCATGTTGTGTGCGTGCCTGCTAGGCCTGGGCGGGGCCAACTTCGTCGTTTACTCATTCTGGCTGCCGGAGCAATATGGGACAGAATGCCGCGCCAGCGCATTCGCGTTTATTACCAACATCGGACGCTTTGCAGCGGCAGGTTTCACTTTTCTGGTTGGCGCTGGTGTTCGGCACTATCAGACCCTGGGCAAGCCCGTAGCTCTGATTGCTCTGGCTTTTGTGCTGGGGATTGCGCTCTTGCCGTTCGGCGAAGAGACCAAGGGCAAGCCTTTGCCAGCGTGAGGCAGGACCGGCCGAATCGCGCTTCGGCTACAATGCTGCTGCCCACGCGGATAGGTCGGGACCAGGGAGACTCGGTCATGATTCAGAACTACGATCAGAACCACTCGGATCGTTTGGAACAAGCACGCTCTACCGACACCGGTGCAATGAGCCGCGAACTAACTCCAAGACCGGTTCAAACGAATCCTGAGGACCGGCGAGCGCGCGGAATGGCGCGTGGGCTTACATTGTTGACCATACAACGCGATGGCGAATTCCGGCTTGGGGTCAAGACGGGCAAAGGCATTCTGGATGTGACCGAAGCGGCCACGCTTTTGCAAATGCACGCTCCCGCCACGGTAGATGACCTGCTTCAGAATGAAGACGGTCCGAGCCTGAATGCGCTGGTTGACGCTGCGCTTCAATCCCATCATTCCGAGCCGGTGTTTCTCGACGAAACGAGCCTCGCGTACGGGCCGGTCGTGACGCGTCCGGAAAAGATCGTATGCGTGGGCCTGAATTACCGGCGTCATGCCAAAGAAGTCAACCTGCCGATTCCACAACAGCCGGTGCTGTTCAGCAAATTCAACAATGCTCTAAGTGGCCACAACCACGATGTCAAGCTCCCCGTCGAAGTCGCCCAGAAATTTGATTACGAAACCGAACTCGTCATCGTGATCGGCAAGAACGCCAGAAACGTCAGCGAAGCCGACGCGCTTTCGCATGTGGCGGGCTATTGCATCGGCAACGACTTGAGCGCGCGGGACTTGCAGTTTGACACGGGTGGCCAATGGTTGGCTGGCAAGACGCTGGACCAGTTTGCCCCATTGGGCCCTTATCTGGTTACCGCGGATCAGATCAATCCCGACGAGCTAAAGATCGAGTGCCGGGTCAACGGTCAGACGCGCCAATCCTCCAATACAGATGATTTCATCTTTCGCACGGCTTACGTTGTCAGCTACATTTCCCGTCACATCAGTCTGCGAGCTGGCGACATCATTTTCACCGGGACTCCGGAGGGAGTGATTCTAGGCTATCCCAAAGACAAGCAGCTATGGCTGAAGGCCGGCGACCAAATTGCCTGCAGTGTGGAAAAGCTGGGTGAGTTGAGGTTCGGACTGATCTGAGTCGAATTCCCTGAACCCCTGTGATCCAGTTTGCCCGCCCTTGCGAAATCTCCCAGATACAATCCCTCCAAAACGGAATCCCTCTAAAGAAGATTCGGCCGGGAGGGTGGCGCGGGAGCCATACTCAAGAATAATCGCTACCATATCGCATTATTATTTGACAACATACGCCCGCACGATTGACGATGCACCCGCTCCTTCATTTGCCCACGATGTAGCTTATGGCCGGACCCACTGCGATTGCCGCCAACGGCTTCCTAACCATGACCGAGAAATATGCTCGATCCAGCGATTTCATATCGCTGAATTTCGCTGCGGTTTCTCACGGCGATATCCCATCACAATTGCGGTATCATTCTGACCGCGTTATTGAGACTGCCAGGAGGCGCTGATGGCTTCTCAGTTCAGGCTCCGAAATGCGCTTGTTGACTTTAGAGTAGGGGCGGCCCTGCTGCTGAGCATTCTTTGCTGTTGCCCCATGCATGGACAGGTGGTCGGCGGAACTATCTCCGGCACCATCAGCGACAAATCGGGTGCGGTGGTTGTCAATGCCACCGTGTCCTTGAAAAATCTGGCGACGGGCGTGTCTACCGCTGTTAAAACCAATGCACAGGGTCTCTACAGCATGCCGAACCTGCTGCCCGGAGACTATCAACAATCGGTTGAGGCGGCGGGTTTCGAAGTCTCGATCCGCAATGGAATCATTCTGACGGTAGGGGCGCAGCTCGTTTCCAATATCGAGATGAAGGTCGGCACCATCAACGAAAGCGTGGTGGTCAGCGACTTACCCCCGGACTTGCAGTTGGAATCGTCTTCGCTCAGTAGCTCCATCAATTCTCAAACCATTGTTGAGCTGCCACTGAACGCCAGATCATGGACGGACCTGGCAACGCTCCAGCCCGGAGTCAACACCATACGGAACATGGCGGCGGTCTCCAGCACCGACCGACTCGGCCGCGGATATGGACTCGAGCTGTCGGTCAGCGGCGGTCGTCCCCAGCAGAATAACTATCTTCTCGATGGGATCAGCATCAACGACTACACCAACCAGGCTCCCGGCAGCGTTCTGGGCGGCAATTTGGGAGTCGACGCAGTCGCCGAGTTCTCCGTGTTGACCACGAATCAAGGGGCTGAGTATGGCCGGACGTCGGGCGGCGTCATCAGCGCCATTAATCGCACGGGCACCAATAGCCTTCACGGCAGTGCTTATGAGTTCCTGCGGAACAGCGCGCTCGACGCTCGTAACTTCTTTGACCCGCCCACCATCGCCCCTTTCCGTCGTAACCAATTCGGTGTCTCGGCGGGGGGTCCCATTCGGAAGGACAAGACTTTCATATTCGCCGACTACGAAGGGCTGCGCCAGTCGCTGGGTTTGAGCATGGTCGACAATGTGCCGTCGATCGCCGCCCGCAACGGACAGTTGAGCACCGGCACGGTGACGGTAGATCCTCTTGTGAAACCGTATTTAGCTTTCTACCCCCTCCCCAACCCCAACCAGCCTCCTGGCGACACGCAAATCTTTAGCTTTTCTGGTTCCCAGATCGTCACCGAAAACTTCTTCACGACCCGGGTTGACCATAGATTCTCAGAGAAAGACAACTTGGCGGGCAGCTACATGTATGACAATTCGCCTTCCTCGCAAAATGACGAATTTAACAACAAACTTATCTTCACGAAGACCCGGCGGCAACTGGTTAGCTTGGAAGAGAACCATTCCTTCCGATCAACGTTGATTAATTCCTTCCGCCTGGGTTACCACCGCGAGTATGCCGCCGCTCCGTCGGGCAGCAAGGCCATCAATCCTCTTGCCGCGGACATCAGTCTCGGATACGTCCCCGGAGACACGGTAGGATTTATCGGTGTACCAGGCCTAACTTTTTTCACGGGAGGACTGAGTACCCAGACACCGGCCGAGTATAACTGGAATTCGTGGCAGGTCTACGACAACGTCTTTTTGATCAAGGGCAAGCACAGCCTGAAGTTCGGCGCGAACGTGGAGCGCATTCTAGACAATCAAACCACGCCTTCCCAACCGGGTGGAGACTTCGAGTTCAGTTCTCTTGCGGACTTTCTCACCAACAACCGGATCAGCCCTACCGATTCCTTGACCCTGATCGGAGACGCGCCTGGCCTGCCATCCCGGCGCAGGATTCGAGAGACAGTCTTCGGCGTTTATCTGCAGGATGACATGCATGTAAGCCCCAATCTCACGGCAAACTTGGGATTGCGTTATGAGATAGCAACCGTGCCTTCGGAAACCAGCGGCAGGCTGGCCAGCCTGCAAAATCTGACCGATCCCACGGTGATCGTGCGTTCGCCCCTATACCGGAATCCTACGCTTCGCAATTTTGAGCCCCGCATCGGCTTCGCCTGGGACCCCTTCGGCAATGCAAAAACCGCGGTCCGCGGCGGCTTCGGAATGTTCGATGTGCAGGCTTTTCCCGCGAACCTGCGCCACACCATTGACGGAACGGTGCCTTTTTACGCGTCGGTGAATGGCACGGTCCCAGCCGGATCGTTTGGACCCTTTTCTTTGGTTCCGACCCCTCCGGGCCCGGCATTTACAGATCTCTCGGCCAGTGGTACGGCGCAGCGCGCGGCTTTCATCGATCAACATCCCAAGCGCAATTACGTGATGCAGTGGAACCTGAACATTCAGCGTTCGCTTACGTCCAACACTACGGGGATGGTCGCCTACGTTGGCTCGCGTGCCGTGCATAACCTCATGCAGACGGATGATTCCTCGATCGTGCTGCCCACCACCAAGACTCCCCAAGGGTATCTCTGGCCCTGCACTCTCAGCACGTTCGACCCGCAGTGCACAGCCGGGGGATCACTGGTCAACCAAGGCGGGACGGTGACGTTTGTGCCCAACGCGACACTCAACCCGGCCTTCGGGCGCGTGCCCGCAACGCTCTGGAATTCCGATGCCGTCTATCATGCCCTGCAAATCCAGGTGCAAAAGAGAATGAGCCATGGCCTCTCTGGGCAAGTCTCTTACACTTGGGGGAGAACCATTGACAACGCTTCCGGGTCAACCGATGGCGATCAATTTAAGAATGGCCTCTCCAGTCTTTTCTTCTTCGACTCGAGGGTTCGACGCGGACCTTCCGACTTCAACCAGACACACAATGTAGTCCTCAGCTATACCTGGGACATTCCCAATCCTAAAGCGCCAAGCGTCTTGGGCTGGGCCGCGAGTGGCTGGGAGTTCGGCGGGATCCTCAGTGCAAGTACTGGCGTTCCGTTTACCGTCACGATCGCTCCGGATCCGCTCGGAATGAACAGCACCGACGCATTCAGCTTTCCCGACAAGGTGCGCGGTTGCAACCCCGTGCAAGGCGGCATCAACTACGTGAACTTGAATTGCTTTACGCTTCCGGCGGCCACGCCTGCCATAGCGGCGCAATGTCAGCCGTTTGGCTTCGTCTCGGCTGCGCTCCCTTCTCCAAGCGTACCCAGCCCGGGCATCCCGGGCACATGTGCGAACCTTCTGGGCAACGGTGGACGTAACAGCATCACCGGCCCGGGACTGGTCAACGTGGACATGTCTCTGTTTAAGAACAACTATGTAAAGCGAATCTCAGAACAGTTTAACGTCCAATTCCGGATGGAGATTTTCAACATTCTCAATCGCGCCAATTTCAATCCGCCGACATCCAACAGCCAGATATTTAATGGGGACGGATCTACCACAGGCTTAACCCCCGGTCTGCTGGACACGACAGCAACTACTTCGAGACAGGTTCAGTTTGCCCTTAAGGTGATCTGGTAAGCACCTGTCGAGTGAACCGAATGGCGTCAGTCTCCCCCTCGTTCCGAACCCGCGAGTGGTCTTTGCGATGCGGCGGAATCCGTGTCATCAAGTGCGAGCCCCACGCTGATATCCAAACTTGGAGAGTATATTGGTCCGCAAATACGCCTCTTTGATTTTGACCCGTCAGCCGTGGCCAGCAGAACGAAGGCGGCATCAGTGCCAGGACCGTTTGCAAGGAGAAGGATCATGCCTCGATTAACAAGACGACTTGCTTGGCGGTTCATGGTGATGGCAACCGTTACTTGGGCAGCATCCGCCGCTTGTGCTCAAGGCAATTGGGTGAAACTGGCTCCGTTCCCCGAACCTGCGGAGGAGATCTCGGGAGCTGAAGCGGGGGGCAAAATGTACGTGTTCGCGGGCCTCGCGCCGCTGTGGAAGCCCCTCGGCATGGTCTACGAATATGACCCGGCCAGCAATCGATGGGCGAAGAAACAAAAGATGGCACTGCCTTCGCATCACGTTGCCTTCACGACATACAAAGACAAGATTTACGCCTTTGGAGGTTTCGTATTGCCCGAGTCCGGACCGCCGGGGTGGGTGCCCATCAATAATGCGTGGGAATATGACCCCGCGGTCGATGCATGGAAGCCGCTTGCTCCAATGCCGAGCAAGCGAGGTTCGGCGTTGGCCGCAGTGGTAGGAGATAAAATCTATGTCATCGGCGGCGCTGGAACTATTTCAGGATCGAAGGAAACGGCCGTGTTCCCAACGCACCCGCACATGTCGGTGGGAACCGTCGAGGAATACGATCCCGCCGCCAACACGTGGCACGAACGAAGTGCCATGCCGACTCCGCGCAATCATGCCGCGATTGGTGTCGTCGCGGGAAAGATTTATGTAATTGGCGGGCGGGTTGGGGCGGCGTTCATCGGCTTGGCCTCGGACATATCTGTCGTCGAGGAATATGATCCGGCCACCGATCAGTGGAGTGGTCCCCGGGCGCGTATGCCGATCGCGCGCAGCGCACTCGGCGCCGCGGTCCATGGCGGACGGATCTATGTTGCCGGAGGCGAATATCAGGATCCACACATGATGGCTACTTTCCGTGCGGTGGAAGCCTACGATCCAGCCAGCAACACTTGGACTGAGATGCCTCCCATGCCAGTGTCCCGCCATGGGTTGGCCGTGGGAGTAATCGGCAATCGCCTGCACGTGATAGGCGGTGACGTCCAATCGGCGGGCACCGGCGTGGAGGTCTCCACCGGCGAGCACGATGCATTCGAATTTTCCGCCAAACCATAGCTCACTCGATAGCAAAGTCAACAGCTCGGATGGCAAGCGTCCGGTTGGCAACTGAAAGGGAGAAAGATCACGATGAACATTAAACCGGGCCGCGAAGCGGGCATGTCGAGAAGGCAAGTGTTGCAAGCGGGACTGGCAACAGCGGCGGCTGTAGCGATGGGCAGTCCCGCCGAAGCAACGACTAAGGACCAACCCGCGCGCGCACCCGACGCTCGCGTGATTGACATTCATGCTCACTACTTTCCCGAAGCCTATCTTGATCTCGTCGCCACTGATGGCAAGCGTTTCGATGCCGCCTATTACACGACCGACCAGGGTTGGTTCATAAAGACGCCAGCTGGCGGCAACGGTCCTCTACCGTCGAAATTCATCGACCTGAAAGCTCGCATTGCCGACATGGACCAGCAGGGCGTAGGAGTGCAGGCAATTTCGCTTACTGCCCCCATGTTGTATTGGGGTGATGCGGAACTTTCCACGAAACTCGCAAAAGCGTGGAATGACGCGGCGACGGCAGCACATCAGGCCTACCCTGGCCGGCTCGTCGCCTTTCTCACTCTGCCCATGCTCCATTCTGACCGCGCCCTCGGCGAACTCGAGCGGGCCAGCAAACTGCCAGGCATGCGCGGAGTCTACCTCGGTACCAACATTTCCGGGCACGATCTTGACGATCCGATGTTCGAGCCAATTCTCGCGCGCATTGAGGCCCTCGAACTCCCGGTCTTTCTGCATCCAGTAGAGACGGGAGGAGACAGGTTGCGCCCCTTCTTCCTTGCTAACTTGTTAGGCAATCCGATTGACACCGCGATTGCCGCCTGCCACCTTATTTTCGGCGGCGTGCTCGACCGCCACCCGAAGCTTCAGATATGTCTGCCACACGCTGGCGGCGTGCTCCCCATACTGATTGGCCGGATCGACCAAGGCTGGAAAGTGCGGAGTGAGTTAAAGCACCTGCCCCAGGCTCCGAGTACCTATCTCCAACGGTTTACCTTTGACACGATCACGCATTCGAAACCGATTATGGAATTCGTAATCAAACAAGTGGGCGCGGAGCGCGTGATGGTGGGCAGTGATTACTGTTTTACCATGGGCTATGATCGCCCGGTGCAGTTTCTCGACCAAGTTGACCTCACCAGCACACAGCGCAAAATGATTCTCGGAGGCAACGCCGAACGGCTGCTGAAGCTCTAGCTCCAAACCGATGCCGCGGGAAATAGGGTCGAGACATTTTCCATGTGTGTTCACTCCTGTGGTCGCAAAACACTCGAAGTGGTTCTTGCTCGACTGCCTCTCGGTTGGCGTTGACCGCATGCAGCGGAACTTTGAGCCGATGCGAAGACAGGTTGGAGCCGGGCAAAGAAGCGAACTGACCCCCGTCCACTGCCAGTGGGGCCATCTATGAGGCGTTTATCGAGGGTAAGCTCGAAGACCCAAAACATCTTGCCTGCAGTGTGCATGACCTCTACTTCGAGCCAAAGTACGAAGAATTCCGGCCGCGAGCGATCTGAAATCTTTCCGAATGCGGATGGTCGATAATCTTGCCAAACTCTACGGCGGCCTCTTCACCGCGGTGCGCAGTCAGATAAGACGTCCCCGGCACATACACCGGATACAGCGCCCCGAAGAAACCCTGCAAGTGCGGCGGGGTGTGCCCGGTTCATAGGGAACGGTACTGTCCAGCAGTTCGATCGCCATGGAAGGTTGGCTGTGGTTCAACGCGAGAAGCGCGCCAAGCGCTGGCAGGATAAGGTCGTGGCCGAGACGCTACCGGAACTAACTGCGGCCCAAGGACTGGCAGGTAGATCAATTCGCTATGCGCCCCGCGTTACGCAAGCCGGGGCTCTTCGATGATTACCCGGATCATACGCAGACGCCTTGGGGTGTTTACGGCACCACTTCGAAGCACCTGCCCCGCTTCATCCGCCCAGTTGGACGCCTATTACTTGGGTCTTGATCGAAAATTCGCGCAATTTGCTCAGGGCAGCGGACGAGATCAACGGCATACCGTAGGGTCTCTGATACACGGGGGGAAGGTCGTCAGAAAAACCGCTCTGCGTATGAGCCGAGTCACCCATACTGCGGGACTGATCGGGCGGAATCGGCCGATGCGGATATTGAGATGACCAGGCGCAAAGCATTTCCGGCCATTCTACGACTACGGGACCGTAGCTACAGAAAACCGATTGAGTAAGTGCAGTGGAAGGCCCTTAGGGCTTTGCGGACAGCGGCTGCCAGAGCTCAATCTTATTCCCATCCAGGTCATAGATCCAGGCAAAGCGACCGTAGGATTCATTCATTCGTTTGGCGTCAATCTTTACTCCCTCTTGTTTTAAGCGGTCGAGCAAAGCATCCAGATCGTCCACGATGTAGTTGACCATGAACGGTGCGGGGCTGGGATCGAAATAGTGAGTGGAGGTGGGAAAAACAGTCCAAACGGTAACGTGTTCCTTTTGCGGGTCGTCGTGTTCACGCCACGGAAGCATCACGCCTTGGCCTTTATCAGCGAGTCCAAGATGCTTCGAATACCATTCGCGCATCTGATCACGATTAGCGGATTTGAAGAAGACACCGCCGATTCCAAGGATGCGCCCGCGCTGCTCCATTTTGACATGCGGCTTCGACTCTTCAGGTTGCGGAGATTTCACTTCCTGTCCTCCTGTGGAGCGGGCCGAGATGAGCAACAGCCACCCGAGCGCAATTGTGCTCCAGGGTATTCCTTGCATGTGTGGATTATACAAGTTTCGATTCGAATGGAGAAAACGGTTCGCTCAAGGTTCGCCGCGATTCACCCTTTCTAGATCGCGCATGAGGTCTCGAACTGGCTTGCCATCGCCCGTAGAGACACCAACCGGAAAGGTGTAGAGACTAGACGGGCAGCACCTAAGCTCCGGAGCTTCCGGGGGACGGTGAAGGGATAGTCCAGACCGCAAACCTGGCGTGAGCCCTCCGAAGGCCTCACCTCCGGGCGGCGAAAGCCGTAGACGGTATGAAAATCCGCAGGGCTTACACGGCCCGTGAGGGTTCAAGTCTCTCCGCCCGCACCACGTTTCGCTCGCGCGACCCGAAACCGATTGTGAACGCCAGATCGATCTTGCCGGGACCGATAATGGCGTACTTCATAAAATTCTCCAGTCGCTCAGCGGGTGCTGAGAATTGTTAAAGGTTGACAATTCGAGATCAGGCGGTACGAATCGCGGCGATTGCTGCGACGCAATGCATGCCTGCGTCGCAGGCTTCACGCTGAAAATGCCCTTGAAACTTTCGCGGTACTGCAGGAAGACCAAAATCCACAACACGCAAGCGACCAGCGCGGGCGCGATGCTGCCCGGTGCCATCGTCAGGTGACTTCCGCATTGCCGACTATCCAGGACCTATGGGCATCGTGACTCGGACGAAATGCCAAACTGCGGCCACCCTACCGCTCCGAGTGCCTCTCGGGCGAGTCATGGTCACATGGCGTCTGTAACGGCGGTTTGACTTTCGATATCAAGTCGTGAAATCATTATTTTCGTCGGGCGGAATCGTAGCTTTGCCCGCACGCTTGACGCTGTTCTCGCCCTTCTTGCGCATTTATTCTTCCTTCGCGATTGGAAGTTGCCTTCTGCGCATTGGAACTCTTGAGAAGGGGCCAATTATGACACCCGTGGTAGCGGCCAAGAAAGTCAGCAAATTCGATCCCAAGACATTCCTTTCCACCATCAACGACGGTAGAAAGATCGAAGCTTTTCCCAAAAAGCAGACGATCTTTGCTCAGGGCGACTCGTCCGATGCTGTTTTTTATATACAGGAAGGAAAGGTAAAACTCACCGTTGTGTCGAAGATCGGGAAGGAAGCCACAATCGGCATTCTGAACCAGGGCGATTTCTTCGGAGAAGGTTGCCTTGCAGGGCAGCCTCTCCGGCTGTGCTCCGCAACCGCGGTGACCGATTGCTCCGTGATGCGAATCGATAGGAAGTCGATGGTGGAAGTGCTTCACCGGGAGCACGCGTTTTCCGACTTGTTCGTGGCATATCTGCTGACACGGAACATCCGATACGAAGAGGACTTGGTTGACCAGCTTTTCAATTCCAGTGAAAAAAGGCTGGCCCGGATATTGCTATTGCTCGCTCATTTCGGCAAGGACGGAAAGCCCGAGATTGTAATCCCCAAGATCAGTCAGGAGTCCTTAGCAGAGATGGTTGGTACAACTCGCTCGCGGGTTAGTTTTTTCATGAACAGGTTCAGGAAGTTAGGCTTCATCGATTATGACGGCGGGAGTGGGTTGCAAGTTCACAGTTCACTTCTGAATATCGTTCTCCACGACTAGCTTTTGCGACGCAATCCCAAAACAGAAGCTTCCCAGACAGCGATGAGCCCCAGGACGGTTGGGGCTATGTCGATGGCTGCCGGGAGTGCGTGTCTGTCTGCGGCAGACCGAGGTGCTGAAGTTCGCTCAAAGCAAGTCTCTGAAACTTGCTGGATGGGCTTCAAGACTCGCCAGATCGGTCCAGCTTGTTACAGACTAAATCTTCTTCAGCGACGGTTGGGCGAGTCTCGTGCGACCGTCATCATCCCATTTGACGACCGCGTCATCTTCGTTAGCTCGCTCAACTGTCCCCAATTCTCCAGTCGGCTTTCCGAAGTTGCCCAAACCCTCGACGCGATCTCCGGGAATCAATTCCTGGTCGCTGGCAGCGGGCTCGGCGAGCGGTGGCCTCTTGGCGCGGTCTGAGTCGGGAGTCGCCCCGGGGCGTGACAGGGGCGGTTGGGGAGCTTTACGCAGTTTAGCTATCGGATCATTGATCATAGCGTCATCCTTACCAGTTTCTTTCCAGGCGGCCAGAGCAGCACCCTTCGCTGCGACTGTTCATCTCCTCGATAAATACAGCATAGGCTTGGAAAGAATGGTTCGGCTGGTCCAAACTGCACAGTTTGGACAATGAGTTTGGCTAAATACGGTAGCTCAGGTTTGTTGTTGGGTGGATGCAAACAGCACAGCGGGAGTCCAGAACCTTCTCCCCTCTGTCTCCGTCAAGCGATTCAGGAATTGTTCGTTCTGGCAAAGACTCGCGGCAAGGGGCCCTTCTCCGTTGTAGTTCCCCGTGCACCGTTCGAATGCCAGTTCCCGAGAAGGCGGCTTTTCATTCCCCACCCGCGATTTCTGGCACCGAACAACGTATACTCGCGACATACCCTGATGTCCGCTGAAGAGATACGAAAATGCCAGGCGAAGAGTGGATCAAAACACTTGAAGACGGCAGAAAAGTGAAATTCATCTACCAAGAACTGCCGGAAGACGGAGCATTTATCACCGCTCAGCTTGCACGTAATGAGGTCGTCTATTCTGTCGTCTTGACCAACGCAGGAAACCCGCTTAGTCGTGAAGATGTCGAAAGCCATTTCGAGGGCGAGCTTTCGAAGAAGTAATAACACTCGTCGCAGACGACAGGGTCCTACAGGATTTTCCGGATTGCGTAATTGGCGCGCAGATTGGAAAACTGCCTCGCAAGGTGAAACGGAAAGTCTACAAAATAACTACAGTCGCCCGCGCCAAGGCTGCCTCCTCGAAAGCTCGATCCGCCCGATCCCGCAAGAAGAAAGCCTCCCGCGAGGCTGAACTCAGGCCGAAACAGGTCCTCTCCGTTCATTGTCCCACTTGTGGTGCCTCGGGAGAGAAGTGTAAGCTCGGTACTGGCCCGCCCCATACACCGCCGCATTGAGACCGCCGGTTAACTGTAAGAGATTAAACCTAGGAGCCTAGCAACGCACTGTTAGGACGCTGCTCACACATGCCAGTCCAGTTTCCTCTTACAAGAAGTGACGTACAACTATCGAAACCGTATTGATTGTCCTTTTGGTGTGGTTCTTGCTCGCGCTGGCCAATAAATCCACAGTTGTAGCCAAGCTTTGGCGCCTGTGGGAAACTACTCTAGCGTGGAATACGCGAAGGAACCACCGAGAACAATCAAGCCCAACGTTGGTCTGTCAACCTGGAAGAGGATAAGCATGCCGAAGCGGAATCTTAGGATCGTGAGGCGAGGCGCCAATATACCAGTGGTGGGAATCTGCGAATACTGCAATGCACAATTCTCCGCAGACCCTACAGGCCGAACGATAGAAGGTCAACCTTCCGTCCAAGAGCAGTTCGATGCGCACAAGTGCAAGCGGTTGGACGCCAGCCAGAACGCTGGACGAATCCGCCCATAGCGACTCCTTATTCGGTGCTTTCTCGCGGCTCGCGACTGCACATAGAACAGAACAATGCGATTGTCGCAAACAGCGTTCACACTTACACGCGCCTACTGCCCCTTCACCGGCACCTTTTGCTTCGCCCAGTCGGTAAGGAGCGAAAAGTCGCATTCGCCCGGCTCGGTCACGCATACTGTCCGCATCTACCGCATTGGTCAGGTTGACCTGGGCTCTGGTGTGGAAGCCTCAAACGTTTGATCTCGACTGATCCGAACTGACCAGACTGATCCGAACTCCATCAGCTATGCTTTCAACATGCCAGCCAAAACTAGTACGGCTAAAGGTGAGTCATCACCACGAGAACGTGAGCTGGCCGAGAATCGCAAGAAGGCTCTGTGGAACATGATTAAATCACGCGGCATGGCTGATGAGCAGATACTGGGACACCGGTTCCGAATAGGCTGGAACCCCAAGACAACACAGTTCACTCCGGCAGAATTGGCCAAGGTCCGAGCATCATTGAAGCGAACGGCTGACTACGAAGAGCGATTGCGTCAGGCATCTTAAGGCCGGGCGAACGGATTGAAGTCACAGTGTCGTCCCTAAAGCATAGAGCACCAATGTACATTTCGGCCACTACCCTCAATCCCTAACGATTCACCAAGCCGTCAGCAAGCGCGACACTTTTGATGAATCGCTGCCAACCTGATCCGTTACAATTCCTGTGATGGCGAAGTTAGGCACGCTTGCGCCATGGACGGAGAGAGAAATGGCAAAGACAACACCTAAAGCAAAGAATAGCGCTTTTATGAAACCAATGCAGCCTTCAGAGCACCTGGCCAAGATTGTCGGCACAGAACCTCTGCCTCGAAGTGAAGTCACAAAAAAGATTTGGGCGCACATCAAGAAGCACAACCTTCAGAATCCAAAGAACAAACGGGAAATCTTGGCCGACGACAAGTTGCAACCGATCTTTGGAGGTAAGAAATTGGACATGTTTCAGATGACCAAGGCGGTCAACAAGCACTTGAAATAATGGGCTGGAAAGTCACAGCTTGGATGACCCGTTGCGCTGAAGCTCTAGAAGGATTCGTATTCCTCGATAAACAAGTTTCATTGTCATAAGCTGTTCCCAGCGGCTCAGTACCGCTGGTTCCGGCGACGTGCCGGGCGCTCGCTGTCCTGTCCTGCCTTCTGTGGAAGGTCTCGCGCGTACCTTGCTTTGCATCTACGCTGCTCGCGGCCTTGCAATTCAGGTGGATGTGTCGCCCGAGCATTTCATTCGAGGCCAGCAGGAAGATCTGGAAGAAATGTTGGGCAATCTTCTTGACAATGCCTGTAAGTGGGCAAAGTCCAATGTCAAAATACAGTCCGTCCTGGAAGGCGGCGCGGTTATTGTGACTGTGGATGACGATGGTTCCGGTCTGGCCGCTTCCATGCGCGACGTAGTGCTCCAGCGCGGAGTACGCGCTGACGAAGCGGCACCCGGATCGGGGCTTGGACTAGCAATCGTCCGTGATCTCGTCGAACTTTACGAAGGGACTTTCTCGTTGGAAGACTCGCCCATCGGTGGCCTGCGTGCGCGGCTTCGGCTACCCACCTGAAAGATTAGCGGCGTACGGGGACGCGTGGCTGACCCTGTTTCTGATTTCCTCGAACCATCTCTGTTAATTTGGATTAGTAACCATACGTCCTAGTGTTGTATCAGAAGCGACCGCAGAGGAGAAGTTAGTAGCCTCATCAGAATCTGCGCGGTCGCTTTTGATACAACGACTTGAAGGAAGCCGCCCCGCGGTGCGGTCGGGCGCCGGTGGCTA
>Ga0185299_10000713_pt1 | contig 80717 bp, 83 predicted proteins | sample PaiPotPPA55metaG_FD_128002 | JGI IMG/M metagenome (GOLD analysis project Ga0185299, IMG submission 128002) | Iron sulfur acid spring bacterial and archeal communities from Banff, Canada, to study Microbial Dark Matter (Phase II) - Paint Pots PPA... ...
TTGTCCTGCCGCAAGCCTTTCAGCGCGCCGCTCCTCAGCGCCAAGTCCCGCCAGTCTTTCGGAAAAAACGAAACCAGTAATTCCCAATCCTCATCTGCCGCATTGCCACTCTGCATGCCCGTGCATATTAGCAGAATGCTCCCTCACTAAGCAACAAACAAGTTAACGCTTATGGGGCTTCAGCCCTGGGTAACTGGCACCCGAGACACGCCCTGAAAGTGGCGTCCGAGGCGTTGGGCTGGTGCCAACGCGTCAGCACAATCGAGCATAGCGCTGTTCGCACCACTGAGCGAATCAACACGCAGCCCGAAGCAGAGCCCCGGCCGCCACTTTCAGGGCGATTCCTTTGCTTGCGTCACCCAGGGCTGAAGCCTGGGCTATGGTCTTGAGCCGCTTCGCGGCAAAATCCGACTGACACCTGGGCCCGATTTCAAACGAAACGCATTCTAGAAGCGCCTCTCCGAGGACAGCGAGTTCAGTTTAGTCGTTCGGCTTGCCCCCTGACGAAGGAGCATCCGCGTGACAAAACACCCGATTCCTGATTGTCTTGTCGGCACGGCACTTATGCGGATAGTTCTCCTTTTCGCTGCACTAATGCTTCCTGGTCTGCTTTTGGCGGCGGAAGAAGAATCCAAAAACGAATCGCTGCCAGGGATCAAAGCAACCGTCCGGTTCCACTCCGATTCCTACGGCATCGTGCCAGATGATATCGACTTACCCGCGAGCACATTGCTTGGGGCAAAACAGCGGCGGGTTGTCGAAGGGGATTTAGGGCGGCTGCCGATTCGCATTTATGTCCGGGAGACTCCTAATCGACCGCGCCCGGTGATCGAAGTGAACATCGTTAATAACCGAACTAATCAGCCGCTGGCGGGGTATCCGGCTCGGCAGGATGTAGGCGCGCTTGGGATGCTCAGCTTTAATGTACCTCTAACCGGCGCGGAGTTAGAGACACTCGCTCACAGCGCCAAAAAGAGCTCCGAAGGCAAGCTCGGTAAAGTCGATAGCGCCAGCTTACATATCGATGTGGACATCCCGGTCAATCCGGAAAAAGATGCCGACGACAATCCGATTTTTGATTGTGAAGAGCTCCTGAAACAGGATCACAACGTCGTAGATGACGTTTCGCAAAAACTCAACGACACCAGTAACGGCGGAGTTCGGACGGTGACCGACGCCTACACTGGCTGCCTGAATAAGCAGACTGACACGCTGATCAATCAATTAAAACCGGATGACAAAAAGAACTTCGAGCGGATCCGGCAACTATTGCCAGACGTGGCGCCGGTCACTTTTGATTCGGCAGTGAACGCCAACGGAGGCAGCTATTTCTCCATGCTGGCGCTCGCTGGTGTCGGGGTCGATTCTATCCAGGCAGAAACCCTCAATCGCTTGGCCAAGCAGCTGGGCCAAGGCTCCACGGCCAGTCCGGAGGCGCGAAAAGCTGTGTCGGTCGCGTTTGCATCGTGTCAGACGACGTTAAAGCAATTGGTACCGGCTCCGGAGAATCCGGGCGAAGACTCGAATGTGGCAGATTTGAAGAAACAATTTCAATCGGATCTGACTAAAGCAAAAGCGGCACTAAAAGAGCTGCAGGAAATTGCTGCCAAATTGCCGGACAATTCTGCCATGCTCCTGGCACAATCAACTCTCGCGATTCTCGTGACTCCCAGCGGATTTCAATAAGCGCGCGCCATGACAATGCCGAATGGCACTCCAGTTCGGAGAAACGTGATCACCAGAGTCCGGAAAGTCATGGTGTTGTCTTTGGCGAAAAAGCTTGGACAATTTCCTCCAGCATGGTGGCAATCCGCATGTAGGTCTTTTGAGCGTCGGTCACCGGTTTATCCGCTCTTTGTCCAGCTGAAGCGATCCATTTTTCGCTGGCCTGTTTGGCTTGAGACTGCAACGATTTCTGCCATTCAGCGAGGCTATGGTCGTCTCCAGCTTTGCCGATTTTTCGCAGCAGTTCCTCTCCCATCACAAATTCCCAATCGGCGGTATCGGCAAAGTACAACGCGGTGATCCCGGTTCGGTCAACGCCGAGTTGACGGGCAATCGCTCTGGCTAGGTCGGTTCGGCTTTGCCCGGGACCCGTCGGTTCAAATGCCTCAAACACTCTTGCGTAAAACTTTACTCCGGTAAATCGTTCAAAATTGGACAGCTTATTATTAAAGCCTTTCTCTCGGGGCGGCGTCGCCGGCGGCAGTATCCCGTCCTCGTCCGAGAAGTGAGGGTAAGCGGCATGCGGCGCCTTCTCCATCAACGCATTGAACGACGTCTGATTTGCAGGAAACGCTTTGGCAGCGGACCCCAACCGCAAGATTTTGACCTCCATTTTGTCACCCTTCTGTACCAAAGGCAGAACATCGAGCCCGCTTATCACTTTGCCGAAAACGCTGTGCAGATAGTTTAATTGATTTTCCGCGTCTAAAGTGATGAAGAATTGGCAGCCGTTTGTATCCGGCCCGGAATTTGCCATCGATAGCACCCCGGTCGAATCATGACGGAGTTTCGGCGAGAATTCGTCAGGAAATTCGTAGCCAGGGTCGCCGTTGCCCGTCCCAAGCGGATCGCCACCTTGAATAACAAACCCTGGAACTACCCGATGGAACGTCAATCCGTCATAGAATGGTTTACCCGGGTTAGGTCCCAATGTTCCCTCCGCTAACCCGACGAAGTTAGTGACCGTCATGGGTGCGTCTTCATAAAATAAACGCGCTATGATGGTCCCGCGCGGGGTAGTAATTTTCGCGTAAAGGCCATCGGGCAAAGACGACGGTGAATCGGATGGTGACGCCCCCATCACCTGGCTGGCCGCAAAAAGGGCGAACAGAAAAAGGCAGGATAAGCGCATTCTGCCGCAGTATGTAGCGCAGGAGGTTAAGAAGGAATAGCCGCAAAAAGGCGCAAAATGCACAAAAAAATAGAAAATGAGCAGGGTCCGACAACAGGAGAGGATCTAGACTTCGCGTCGGACAAACCGGCAAGGCTATCTTCAGTTGCTCGCCTCTCGTCCTCTTTTTTTTTTGCGTCTTTTGCGCCTTTTGCGGCTATTCCTTCTTAACCGCACCGCCGGCAGCCAACGGCACCTCAGCACTCAACCATTTCGCAAAGCTCTCATTGACCGATTCGGGAGCCAATTCCGCCATGAGATTGGTATAGGTGATGTGCTGGCGGACGACTTCCTCAATCGCGGAACGATATCCGGCCTGAGTCTTGACCAGAAGCACCATCTCAGGTTCCTCCACGATCTTGTCTTCCCAGCGATATGCGCAGGTGATAGGGAACCAGTTAGTGCACACCGCTAGTTGCTGCTCCAACAGTGCTCTACTGATGCGGCGAGCCTCGTCATCGGTGTTAAGCGTGATGTAGTAGATGCGCATGAAGAATGAATAGCCGCAAAAGATCGCAAAGAACGCAAAAAAAACAGAGTGTACGGTTGCGATGCAGCCCCAGCGCTATGGAGGGGAGCCGCTTTATAGCTTGGCAGATCTATGAGTTAGCAGCAGGCGGCTCCCGGGAAGGACCCAGCGGCCAGTCGTAGACCCATGACGTTTCGGTTAGGATGGCAGGCATGTTCCCTAGTTTCTTGGGTCGAATCAACACGCTGGATCGCTCCTGGGAGCCGCCTGTCTACCCCGAAGGCTTTCGGCGGCTAGATACAAACAGATCTGCCAAACGACAAAGCGGCTCCCCTTCAGCGACCGGCTTTACTCGGCCTCTTCTTGGCTTAGTCTGCGCTCGGAACGAGGACAATAGAAGATGACAAATTTAATGCGCTTGGGATTCGCGGTAGCCATCGGCGCCGCCGCCATTGCTTCCTACGCTGGCGAGACTCCGGACTGGGTACAGAAAAGCAATGACGCAGCAAAGCCGCTGCTGGAGTACATCGCCAAGTACACACCTGAGTCTGGCTCCTCCATCGGAATCGACCAAGCGGATGATGGTGTGGTTGATCTAAAGCCGAATGTCTATCAGCGCAGCACGGAAGACGGGGAAAAGATAACCCGGCTGCTCCAAGCGACCGAGTCAGCGGAGTCAGACCCCAAAGTGCGACTTGATCTGGAGATCTTAATCACCGCGCTCAAGAATGGTTTGGAGACGAGAAGACTCAATCAGGAACTGATGCTCCCGTTCTACGACGTGGGCGAGATGGTTTTCGATGGTCTGCAAAGTCTCTTGGATCCGCGCAACTCCTCTACTCGACAGGCCAAGGCGATCGTTCGACTGGCTCGGTACGCCGGTCAAGGAACCGGTTTCGAAGCGATCACTGAGTTGGCCAAGGCTCGGACCGAAGAAACGCTAGGCAACACTCAGCTCGTCCGCCCATACGTCGCGCAAGTAAATGATGCTATAAATAACACCCAAACTTACCTGGATGGTATCGCTGAGCTATTCCGGGCGGCCAAACTCACCGGCTGGGAACCAGCGCATGCCGCGCTCGCTCGACAACTCCTAGACTATAAGGATTGGTTACAAACAACGATCTTACCTCAAGCCAGACAAACAAATGTTCTACCGGAAGCGATCTATGCCGACAATCTGAAGAATAACGGTGTGCTGATTGATCCGCATACCTTGATGGAGCGCGCTCGATTCGAATTCGTCGAGATACGGGATGAGATGCGGACTCTGGCGAAGGTGATTGCACAGCAGGAAAAGCTGAGTTCTTCCGATTATCGCGACGTAATCAGGTACCTGAAGCACAAAACCGTTTCGCCGGACAAGCTACTGGCATTCTATCAGGAACGGTTGGCGCAAATCGAGAAACTGGTAGCGGAAAACAATATTGTCACGCTACCGAAGCGGCCAACGATTATCCGGTTAGCATCGGCAGCCGAAACCGCGGAGGAGCCGGCTCCGCATATGAATCCGCCGCGCTTGATTGACAATCACGGTGAATACGGCGAGTTCGTCATTCCCAACGGGAAAGATGGCGTTGAAGAGGATTTCATTAATGAAGGGGAATCATGGACCCTAACAGCGCACGAGGCTCGCCCGGGTCACGACCTGCAATTTACTTCGATGGTGGACAATGGGGTTTCGATCGCGCGTTCGATCTTCGCAGATAATAGCGCCAATGTGGAAGGTTGGGCTGTCTACATGGAAGCCATCATGGAACCGTATGAACCGTTGGACGGTCAGCTCTTTTCGCTGGATGACCGGTTACTGCGGATCTCACGAGCCTTTCTTGATCCGATGCTCAATCTCGGTCTAATGAAGCCGGAAGAGGCTCAATCGTTTCTGGTACACGAAATCGTCCTATCTGAATCAGACGCCAAGGGCGAAGTTGAGCGCTATACTTATCGGGCTCCGGGTCAAGCGGCAGCGTACTTCTACGGCTATATGAGTCTCAGGGAATTACGGGAACGAACGGATCTAGCGCTTGGGGCAAGCTTCAATGAGAAAGCCTACCATGACTTCATCCTCTCACAGGGCCTTCTGCCACTGAACCTCATGGCCGAGGCCATCCAGGACGAGTTTATCCCGAAACATAGGATAGCACCGAGCTCCCACACACCCGTTGGGTCGATGGGTCATTGATCAGACGCAGCCGAAACCAATCGCCGCGACGCGATTAACACCACCCAAAAGTCGCATACGTCCCGTGAAGCCTATCGCGCCGTAGGACTTCGGCGAGCTCAGTCGAGTCGCTTGGCGAAGGCGGATCCCATTCGTGCCACGACTCTACGCGCCGCTGAATAGTCGGCGCGTTTCCAATTCCTAAAACTACGACTACCGCGAATACAACTCGACGACGAGTTGTTCATTCACGATCGGGGCAATTTCTTCGCGCGTCGGAATGCGCACTACCTTGCCCTGGAATTGATCTTTATCGGCCACTAGCCAATCTGGGATTGGCTGAATCTGGGTCAACTCCAGGTTCCGCGTGACCAAACGACGAGAAGCCGGTTTCTCTTTGACGGTGATCACATCGCCGGCTCGCAAATTATACGAAGAAACGTTCACTTTGCGATTGTTCACTAGCACATGACCGTGAGAAACGATCTGGCGAGCGGAGCTGCGTGAGTTGGCAAACCCTAGCCGGTAGACCACGTTGTCTAAACGGGTCTCGAGCATCTGCAACAGGGTTTCACCCGTAACGCCTCGTTTGCGAAGAGCGCTTTCGAAATACCGGCGGAACTGCCGTTCCATCAGCCCGTACATGAACCGCAATTTCTGTTTCTCGTGCAACGCCGTCGCATAGTCGGACTGTTTACGCCGGGATCCCTTGGGTCCATGCATCCCGGGAGGATAATTCTTCCGCTCTAGAGCTTTACTGGGGCCAAAAAGAGCGACCCCATAGCGACGACTAATTCTTGCTTTCGGACCAGTATATCTACCCACTTTAACTCCTTATCAGACGCGACGTTGCTTTGGTGGCCGGCAACCATTGTGAGGTACCGGGGTCACATCCCGGATCACCGAGATATCAAGACCAATTGCTTGCATGGCTCTAACCGCGGACTCGCGACCCGCCCCCGGCCCTTTCACCAGCACTTCGACTTCTTTTAACCCGTGCCCCATCGCTTGCCGGGAAGCGTCCTGGGCCACTAATTGCGCCGCATACGCCGTGCTCTTTCGCGAACCCCGGAAACCGACCTTCCCTGCGCTCGACCAACCAATCACGTTCCCGGACAGATCCGTGATGGAAACGATGGTGTTGTTAAAGGTCGCCAAAACGTGAGCGATACCAGAACCGACGTTCTTGCTGCCCTTTGCCTTGATGATCTTAGGCTTCTCCGCGTCGCCGCCATCAAGTGAAAGCGAGGTCTTAGCCGCTTCAGCAGCGGGTGCACCTTCCTTCTTACCGGCTTTGGGCTTTGCCGCTTTAGGGGCTTTTGGTTCGGCCGGAGCAGCGGGTGCTACTGGTGCGCCTGGGGCCGGCGGTGTCGCAGAAGCTACTGGTGCGTCAGGCGTTGCAGGCGCCGGCGGCGTCACAGAAGCTACTGGTGCGTCAGGAGTTGCAGGCGCCGGCGGCGTCACAGAAGCTACTGGTGCGTCAGGAGTTGCAGGCACCGGCGGTGTCACAGAAGCTGCTGGTGCGTCAGGAGTTGCAGGCGCCGGCGGTGTCGCAGAAGCTGCTGGTTCAGGATTGGGTTGTTCGTCAGCCATCTTACAGGTGCAATTTAAACTTTACCGGCCTTAGCGTCTTTATTCCGTTGAACACCGACAGTTTTGCGCGGACCCTTCCGAGTACGTGCGTTGGTTGAGGTTCGCTGGCCCCGAACCGGAAGTCCACGAATATGCCGGATACCGCGATAGCAGCGGATGGCTTGCAGGCGCTTGAGATTTGATTGAATATCGCGGCGAAGGTCGCCTTCGATCAACAACCCGCTCGCATTGATCACGTGCACGATCTGGCCAAGCTGCTCGGGCGTTAGATTCTTTGCCCGGGTGTTTGGATCGATATTGGCCTGTTCAAGAATCCTTCTGGAGGTCTTCGGACCTAGCCCGTAGATATAGGGCAGGGAAGCCTCGATACGCTTTTCGCTGGGGATTTCGACTCCGAGTAAACGTGGCATAAACTGATTTAGGTCAACAAACGCCGTTAGCCTTGGCGTTGCTTGTGGCGTGGGTTTTTGCAAACCACGCGAACAACGTTCTTCCGCTTAATCACGCGGCAGCTCTCACACAGGCGCTTAACTGAAGGTCTAACTTTCATTAAATTCTTACGGGTTTCACCCTCTAAAAAAAATAGAGGACAAAAAAACGCCACCGAAATACCCTTTTCGGGAGCGTTCGCTTCGTCCGCTTTCGTCCAACTACCTTACTTTTGCCGGAAGGTTATTCGGCCTTTCGTCAGGTCGTAGGGAGACACCTCTACCATAACTTTGTCTCCTGGCAAGATCCGAATGAAGTGTAACCGCATTTTTCCAGAAACATGTGCCAGCAGGCTGTGCCCATTCGGAAGCTCAACCCTAAACATCGTATTCGGCAATAGTTCGACTACCCTGCCTGCAACTTCGATGACGTCTTTTCGCGCCATGTGAGGATCTCAGGTTCACCTTTGGTCACTAATATCGTGTGCTCAAAATGGGCAGAAGGCGTGTGATCGGTTGTCACCACGGTCCAATTGTCCGGAAGTAGCATGACCCCGGCTTTCCCGAGGTTGACCATCGGCTCGATCGCCAAAGTCATCCCGGCCTTGAGTTTTGCGGTCGCTCCGGGGGTCCGGTAGTTCGGGATTTGAGGTTCCTCGTGCAGGTGCCGGCCCACTCCATGCCCCACAAACTCTCTCACTACGCTGAACCCGTTTTGTTCAACCGCGTCCTGAATAGCGGCGCAAACCACACTCAGCCGGCGCCCTTCCCGGGCCTTTTCGATGCCTGCATACAGGGCGTTTTCGGTAACCTCTAACAACCTTTGCACTTCTTCCGAAACCTCGCCGATGGGGACGGTGGCTGCGGTGTCACCGACGAAGCCATTAAGGATTACGCCGATATCGAGCTTAACCAGGTCTCCGTACTGGATCCGGCGCTGGCTACCGATTCCATGGACCACCTCGTCATTAAGCGAAATACAGATGTTGCCGGGAAACTTCTTGTAGCCAAGAAAAGCGCTGCGGCAACCGGCATCCGCCATCAACCGAGCCGCTGCCAGATCGATCTCCTTGGTAGTCATACCCGGACAGATCATGGTCGAGATCTCTTCCAGGATCTGGCTGGCCAGCCGGCAGGCCGCCCGCATGTACTCAACTTCTTGCCGCGTCTTTATCGGAATCATCCTGCAATCAGCTTCGCTATATCTGCGAAGACAGCCTCAGCTTCGCGCCCTGCGTCAATCTCGACAAGAAGGTTTCCGTAATACTTATATACTGGAACCGTCTTTTCCCAATACGCTGTCAGTCTTCGCTCCAAAGCTTCCTGGTTATCGTCTGATCTCTTCTCTAACGCTCCACCGCAATTTGGGCAAGGATCATGAGGGGATCGGACGTGTCTACCCATGCTGACCACCTTTCCGCAGCTTGCGCAGACTAACCGTAGCGACATCCTGGTCTTGATGGTCTCTACGGAGACGGCCAGAGCAATGGCCAAATCCAGACTGGTCTCGTACCGACCCAGAGTAGTATCGAAGGCCTTGGCCTGTTCAACCGTCCTCGGAAAGCCATCGAACAAAAAGGTGTCCCGGTGCGACTCCAGCCACTCCTCCACTACTTGCATCACCAAGGCATCAGGAGCCAATCCTCCCTTGGAGATGATCTGTTCTGCTTCCAGTCCCAGGGGGGTCCTGGCTTTCGCTTGTTTGCGAAGAATCGCCCCCGTTGAAGTGGTAGGGATGCTGAACCGGCTTTGAATTAACTCCGCTTGAGTTCCTTTGCCGGAGGCAGGCGGACCTAAAAGCACGAGTCTTCTTTTCACCCCGACATCAATGGCTAACGAAGATCGAGATGGCGACTCCCGCCACCGCCAGAATAGCCGCTGCGACACACATCCACAGAAGCGCCCCTTCCTTAACTAACGATCCTCGAGTCGCCGGCGCCCGCTCAAACCGGCCCCGGATTCGACCCTTACGCAGGAAGCCATCGTAGTGTCTCTGCAACAGATGGGTTTCGACCTGCCGCATCGTGTCCAGGATCACACCAACGATAATCAGCAAGCTGGTTCCACCGAAGAAGCGGGCCGTAAGACGAGGCACGCCGGCTAAAGTGATCAAGAGCTCTGGGATCACAGCGATCAAGGTCAAAAAGACAGCTCCGGCAAACGTTAACCGCGATAAGGTGAACTCAAGAAAGTCAGCCGTCGGTTTACCCGGCCGATAGCCAGGGATATAGCCGTTATATTTCTTAAGATCGTCGGCAATCTGAGTCGGTTGGAACTGGATGGCCACCCAGAAAAAGCTGAAGAAGAAGATCAAGGCTCCGGTCATCACATAGTGCCAGGGACCATAAGCCAGGGCGTTAGCCAGATTGACGGCCCATTCCTGGTTGCGGAAGCCCATGCTCAAAATCGTTGAGGGGAAAAGCAAGATAGCCTGGGCAAAGATGATCGGCATGACGCCAACGGCATTTACCTTCAATGGAAGGTATTGGGTTTGACCGCCGTAAACTTTGCGGCCAACAACGCGTTTCGCGTACTGGATGCTGATCCGGCGTTGTCCCTGAGTTAAGGCAATGACCCCGGCGATCACAAAAACCAGGAACACGATCATCAAGACCAACACCAGAGGATTGACCTGACTCTGATTGGCTGTCGAAGGAACGAAGGTGTTCCAAACCTGTACCAACGCACCCGGTAACGTGGCAACGATGCCGATGGTGATGATCATGGAGGTCCCGTTGCCGACACCTCGTTCCGTGATTTGATCGCCAACCCACATCAAAAACATGGTACCGGCGCTCAGCGTAATCACGGCGATGATCTGAAATCCCAGACCTGGGGACGGAACTAGCGGGCCAAGCTTAGCAATGGAGGCGCCGATCCCCTGCAGAAACGGATTGGACAGCGGGCTCTGCATGGACAGAGCCAGGAGGTAGCCTTGGAACAGGCAGAGTCCCAGGGTGACATACCGGGTGTACTGCATGATCTTCTGCCGACCACCCGTTTCCTCACGCGCCAACTTGTTCAAACGCGGTATCACTGCAGTCAACAGCTGCATCATGATCGATGCACTGATGTACGGCATGATCCCGAGGGAAAAAATTGCGCAATGCTCCAGCGCGCCACCAGCAAAAATATTGGCCAACGCGGCAATACCTCCTGCGGTCGCATTGCTGGTCTGGCTATTGAACCAATCGTTCAAGACATGTGCGTTCACCCCCGGAATGGTGATCGCCGCGCCAGCGCGCACAATAATCAGCATCATCAGCGTGAAAACAATCCGCTGACGAAGCTCGGGAATCTTAAATATATTCGTGAAAGCCGAGATCATCAGAACCCTCGGTTAAGCACGAACAACCACTGCTCCCCCGGCCTGCTCGATCTTTTGGCGCGCCGATTCGCTGAACTTATCGGCTTCTACAGTCAACTTCTTGGTCAGTTCACCCTGACCTAAAATCTTCACGCCATCCACCTTACCCTTGAGCAGCCCTTTTTGGCGCAAGAACTCCGCGTTCACGTGCGCGTCGGCCTCCAACTTCTCCAGATCGGCCAGATTAATGACAGCGTAAATCTTCTTAAATGCGCCGTTACCAAATCCTCGCTTGGGCAATCGGCGAATCAACGGCATCTGACCGCCCTCGAACCCGAGACGGATGCTACCGCCGGAGCGAGCCTTTTGGCCTTTGTGCCCTTTTCCGCTGGTTTTGCCGTGACCGGAGCTCTCACCGCAGCCCAATCGTTTGACCCGGTGCTTTGATCCCGGACGAGGCTTCAATTCGTTTAACCGCATAATAAAATTGTTTCGTTTACTTCCTATTAGCCGGGAGAAACCCCAGGTGCCCCGAGCCGACTATCGGCGAAGGCGATAGATATCTTCCTTCTGGCGCAGTGTTCGGAGAGCTTCCATGGTTGCTTTCACCACGTTAGCGTGGTTGCTGGAACCGAGAGACTTTGCCAAAACATCTTTGATGCCGGCCGCTTCCACCACGGCACGTACGCCGCCGCCGGCAATCACGCCGGTTCCAGGAGAAGCCGGTCGCAGCAAAACTCGTCCACCGCCGAACTCACCGATCACCTCATGAGGGATAGTGTTTTCGTGAATAGCCACGGGAACCATGGACTTGCGAGCCGCATCGGAAGCTTTGCGAATGGCCTCAGAGACCTCGTTCGCTTTGCCAAAGCCATAGCCCACCTTACCTTTACGGTCTCCGGCAACAATTAAAGCGCTGAAGCTAAAGCGTCGACCTCCCTTTACAACCTTGGCGCACCGATTGATAAACACCACCTTCTCGGTGGTATCGCTGTTTTTATTTCGATCTTGTCCGTCGTTGCGGCGGTTTCTTGGCTCGGGCATAAAAAAATTAAAACTCTAAACCTGCAGAACGGGCGGCGTCTGCCAGTGCTTTCACCTTTCCGTGAAAAGTGAAACCTCCTCGGTCAAAAACGACTCGCCGAACGTTCTTCTGTAATGTTCTCTCGGCCAAAAGCGAACCAACCTTCTCGGCGGTCGTCACATTGGCATGGGTGCGGTGACTGCTGCGCACACCTTTCTCCACGGTAGACGCAGCTGCAACTGTCTTACCCACCGTATCATCGATAACTTGAGCGTAAATATGTTGGCCGGAAAAATGTACGCACAACCGGGGACGCTCGGTAGTGCCGACCACACGTTTGCGAATCCGCTCATGCCGTAGTTTAATTCGTGCGATAGAAGCCATATTTCGTTCGTCCTCTTATTGGACTGTCTTGCCCTCTTTCCGGAGGACCTGTTCGTCCGTATAACGTATACCCTTACCTTTGTACGGTTCGGGAGGATAGTACGCTCGAATATCGGCAGCGACCTGACCTACTTTCTGGCGATCAATCCCTTCGACTAAAAGCTTGGTGTTCTCTTGAACGGTTACCTTAATGCCATCCGGGATCTGATATACGATCGGATGCGAGAAACCCAAACTCAGATTCAATTTCGTCCCTTGCAACTGGGCGCGGAAGCCGACTCCCTGGATCTCCAGAGATTTTTGAAATCCCTGGCTAACCCCGGTCACCATGTTGTTGATGAGGCTTCGGGAAAGACCGTGCAACGCTTTCACAGAGCGTGCTTCCGTGGTTCGGGCCAACAGGACCTCGTTACCTTCAAGGCGAAGCTTGATCTGCTCCGGCAAGGTCCACTCCAACTTACCTTTCGGTCCTTCGACCGTGACTGCACCTGAGTCCGTGCATCCGACCTTCACCTTATCCGGAAGCAACACGCTTTTTTTTCCAATTCGCGACATACTCAACTCCTCCTCACCAGACAATCGCCAGGAGTTCGCCTCCGACATTTTCCCGTTTAGCTTGCCGGCCCGTCAAAATCCCTCGCGATGAGGAAACGATTGAAGTTCCCATCCCACCCAGAACTCGAGGAACTTTATCAGCTCCGATATACTTTCGAAGACCCGGTTTGCTGACTCGCTTGATTCCGGTTAATGCCGGAGTCCGGTTCACAAATTTCATCTTCACCTTGATCTGGATCGGGCGCACCGAATGATCGACCTCGTACTCGGCGATATATCCCTCATCCTTGAGGATCCGGGCGATCTCCTCTTTGATCTTCGAGTGCGGCAGCGACACGTCCACACGATGCGAACTAGCGGCGTTGCGAAGCCTGGTTAGGAAATCGGCAATAGGATCAGTTAATGTACTCATACTCTCTTACGTGGCAGACTCCTTGGCCGGCAACTTACGGTCGCTGAACGGCACGCCGAGTTCGGTTAACAATGCTTTGGCTTCGTCATTCGTGTTGGCGGAGGTGACGATAGTAATATCAAAACCAATATTTCGCTTAATCTTATCCAACTCCACCTCGGGGAAGATCGCTTGGTCTTTAACTCCCAACGTGTAGTTGCCCTTACCGTCGAAAGCCTTTGGTGAAATTCCGCGGAAGTCTCGGATACGGGGCAATGCCATTCGAATCAAGCGCTGCAGAAATTCGTACATCCGATCGCCGCGCAAGGTCACTTTCGCGCCGATGGCCTGGTCCTTACGGAGTTTGAAATTCGAAATGCTCTTCTTCGACTTGGTCTCGGCCGGTCGTTGCCCGGAGATCAGCGCGATTTCAGCTTTAGCATCTTCCAAAGCTTGTTTGGCGTCAGCGGCGTGCGTCGACACACAACTGTTGATGACGACTTTCTGGACGCGCGGAACCTGGAGAACATTTTTATACCCCAGCCGCTCGCGCAGCGCAGGAACAACCCGTTCCTTGTATTCTTTAAAAAGCTCGGATTGCATAGCCTACTCCGCTTTACCTTTCTTTGTCCGCTTTGGCTTGGTCTCCACGACCTTTACGTTCGAAATGTGGACGGGGCCTTCGCGGGTAACAATCGCTCCGTTGGGATTATCTTGTGACTTGCGGACGCTCTTCTTGATCAGACGCACGCCCTCGATCAGCACTTGCTGCTTTTTTGGCAACACTTGCAGGATTTTACCCCGGGCACCCCGATGGTTCCCCGAAATGACTTGGACTTCGTCCCCTTTCTTTACGTGGAAACGCAGCTGCATCACAGAACCTCCGGCGCCAGCGAAATGATTTTCATGAAATTCTTCTCGCGCAATTCTCGCGCGACCGGTCCAAAGATACGGGTACCCCTGGGATTAAGATCCTTGTCGATGATAACAATGGCGTTGTTATCGAATCGCAGGTACGAGCCGTCATCGCGCTTGACCGGTTGCCGGGTACGCACCACAACTGCTCGAACGACGTCTCCTTTTTTAACGGTACCGCTCGAAGACGCCTCTTTAACGTTGCAGGTGATAACATCGCCCACCCCCGCATAAAGGGTCGATTTTCCGATGACGCCAATCATGGTCGCCATCCTCGCTCCAGTGTTATCGGCTACATCAAGCCGGGATCGAATCTGAATCATTGGCTCCTCCTAATGCTTAAGAACTTCAATTAACTGCCAACGCTTCAACCGGCTGAGCGGCCGGGTTTCTTGAATTCGAACTAAGTCGCCGATCTCACAGCGATTTTCTGCATCATGCGCATAGAGCTTCTTTGTCCGTTTGATGATCTTTCCGAACTTCGGATGCGGAACTCTGCGCACAACGGCAACGACGATGGTCTTATCCATTTTATTGGAGACCACCTCCCCGACTCTGGTTTTCCGAAGATGCCGCTTCGGACCATCAGACTGCTGCGCCTGGGCTACAGGCGCCGTGGCAGTACCTTCAGTTGTTACAGTCTCTTCACTCATGTCTGATTTCCTTTCCCGAGACAACCGTTGAGGTCGCTACTACTTGGCCACGACCTTTCGGTTTCGCTCGGTCAAAATTGTTTCGATCTGCGCCACCTCCCGGCGGTTACTCCGGAGAACGCTCGGTTTTTCCAGCGACCCCGATTGCTGCTGCAGACGTAAATTAAAGATCTCTTTACGGAGCTCGAATCGGCGCCCGTACAGCTCGTCGTTGCTAAGTTCGCGTAATTCTTTGATTTTCATGGCATCAATTCGCGATCTAAACGACTGCCGCATGCCGGGTTAGGAACCTGGTGCGGATCGGAAGTTTGGTCGCTGCCAGGCGAAGGGCTTCGCGCGCAACCGACTCCGGTACGCCATCAAGCTCAAAAAGCAGGTTCCCGGGGCGAACTGTCGCCACCCAAAACTCAGGATTCCCTTTTCCTTTACCCATTCGGGTTTCCGGCGGGCGTTTGGTTACGGACTTGTCCGGAAAGATCTTAATCCAGAGTTTACCTTTTCTTTTCATGTGCCGGGTTAACGCCACTCGAGCCGCCTCGATCTGCGTATTCGTTATCCAGGCACGTTCCAACGTCTGCAGAGCGTACTCACCAAATGCGATCGACACGTTGCGGGTCGCATTTCCGGAACGGCTACCTCGTTGGTTCTTCCGGTATTTGACTCTCTTTGGTAATAAAGGCATTCGACGTCTCCTTCCCTCTTAAGAAGCGGATGGGGCCGGTCTTTCCGGCGCGTTTGATTTACGCTGCTGCTGCTCGGGCTCCTTAGCTACCGCCTCCGCCTTACAAAGCCAGCATTTTACTCCGATCTTACCGTAGACAGTGTTGGCTTCCGCAAACCCGTAGTCGATCGGCGTTCTCAAAGTATGAAGCGGAATTTTTCCTTCGCGATACCATTCCGCACGGGAGATTTCAGCGCCTCCCAATCTGCCCGCACAACGGATCCTAACGCCCAAGGCGCCGAAGTCGCGGGTCGTTTGGACCGCTTTCTTCATCGCTCGCCGGAAAGAGATTCGGCGTTCGATCTGTAGCGCCACATTCTCAGCGACCAATTGAGCGTCCAACTCCGGAGTCTTGATCTCCTGAATATCAATTTTGACCTGCTTACCACCCGACATCCGGGTGATCTCTTCGGTCATACGCTCGATTTCCGCGCCTTTTCGGCCGATCACGATGCCGGGGCGAGCCGTATAAATCGTTACGCGGATGCTGTTCCAGGCGCGCTCAATCAATACCTTCGAGACTGCCGCCAAAGAGAGCTTCTGCTTTACGTATCGGCGAATCCGTAGATCAGAATGCAAAAACTCCGGAAATTCTTTCTTAGACGCGTACCAACGGGACCGCCAATCCTTATTTAAAACGAGACGAAATCCGATCGGATTAACTTTCTGTCCCATAAATTATTCCTTCTCCTTCTTTGCCGATGACTGCCGCTTAGTGGTTTTACCTTCCGTCGAAGCCTTGGGCGTTCTAGCAGACGCCTTTCGACCGGAAGACCTGCGAGCACCCGATGTTGTGCCCGGCTCTGATGTAGCCTGGTCGTCAGCCACAACCGCCGCCGCTTCTGCGGATTGAGTCTTGCGGACCCGGCCGCCTGGGGCCGTGGAAGCCAATTCGTCCGCTAGTACGATTCGGATGTGACTTGTCCGCTTCCGCAAAGGACTCGCACTCCCTCGCGCCCGGGCTCGAAAACGTTTGAAAGTAGGTCCTTCCCCAACTACCGCCTCCTTTACCAACAAGGTATCGACTTTCAGATCGGCGTTGTTTTCCGCGTTAGCGATAGCGCTCTTTAGAGTCTTGCGCACCATCACGGCCGCTTTCTTAGGGCTGAAAGTCAGGAGATCGAGCGCGTCCGAGGCCGAGCGGCCTTGAATTTCTCGAGTCACTTCTCGCGCTTTGAAGGCGGAGATTCGAGCATAACGGTAGGTGGATGTTACTTGCATTGCCTGACTCCTGACTACTTCGCGACCTTCGCGGTATGCGCGCCGTGCTTCTTGAACGTACGCGTCGGCGAGAACTCGCCAAGTTTGTGTCCCACCATGTTCTCGGTAACGAACACGGAATTAAAAATCTTACCGTTATGGACCAGAAACGTATGACCAACGAAGTCCGGAGTAATCATAGACCGGCGTGACCAAGTCTTGATCGGCTTCTTCGGTCCGCCCTGACTCATCTTGTCGATTTTCTCGAGTAGCTTCGGCTCGACAAACGGGCCTTTTTTTAGTGATCTGCCCATCGCTTATTTCTTCTTGTGAGATTTCCGACGCTCCACAATGAAAGCGTCACTGGATTTATGCTTGCGGCGAGTCTTGAAGCCCTTGGCAAGCTGACCCCACGGGCTAACCGGGTGATGCCGGCCACCGCCACCCTTACTCTTGCCTTGACCACCTCCCATAGGGTGATCAATTGGGTTCATTACCATGCCGCGAACGTGAGGCCGGCGTCCGAGCCAACGGGTTCGTCCAGCCTTGCCGCTCGAAACGTTCATATGGTCGGTGTTTCCAACCTGCCCGATGGTGGCGTAAGCGTTCTCGTGGATCTTGCGAATTTCACCGGACGGCATCCGCACCAGGGCGTACCCGGCTTCGCGGTTATTCAGGACTGCCTGTTGACCCGCGCTCCGAGCGATTTGACCACCGCGGCCCGGAATAATCTCAAGGTTGTGGACAACCGTTCCTAAAGGAATCGCCTTCAAGGGAAGCGCGTTGCCGATTTCCGGCGGGACATCGTCGCCGGCAATCACTTTAGCGCCAACTTCCAATCCGTTCGGAGCCAGAATATAGCTTTTCTCTCCGGTCTTATAGTTCAGCAACGCAATCCGAGCTGACCGGTTCGGGTCGTACTCAATCGCCTCGACCGTTGCTTCGACGTCACGTAGACGGCGCTTGAAATCGACGATCCGATACTTCTGTTTGTGCCCACCGCCGATATGCCGGGAAGTGAGGCGTCCACGGTTATTGCGTCCACCGCTCTTTTTAAGAGGTTCAACTAATGATCGCTCGGGGCGATCCTTAGTAATATCGCCGTAAGAGGACGTCTGCTTAAACCGCTGAGTCGGCGTGAGAGGCCTAAAAGTCTTGAGTGCCATTGTCAGTTACTCCCCTAGGTCAGTTCGATCTTGTCGCCCTCAGCCAGGGTGATCACGGCCTTCTTCCAGTGCGCTTTGCGGCCAAAATCTGCTCGGCGTTCTCGCTTCTTTTTGCCGGCATGCTGAGAGGTATTGACCCGCACCACTTTCTTGCCAAACAGCTTTTCGATCGCCTGTTTGATCTCGATTTTATTGGCGTGCGTCGCGACCCGGAAAACATACTGGTTGTTCCGTTCTCCGAGCAGGCTGGCCTTTTCCGTCAGCCGGATATTTCCAATTATTTGGGTCGGTTCCTTCATGCTACCCTCTCTGAGAGCTTGGTAAGAGCGTCTTTTGTGACAATGATCTTGCGATAAGCGAGTAACTGCTCGGTGTTTACTTCGCCCACTGTGTTCAGCAGAACCAGGCTCACATTCCGGGCCGCCCGATAGGTCTCAGCGTTATACTGGTTAGCGATAACCAACACCCGCTCTTCTTCGGTCAGCGATTGCAGCAGTTTGACAAAATTCTTGGTCTTAGGTTCCGTCACCGCGAGCTCGTCAGTCACGAGCACATCCCCAGCCAAGATCCGGGAGCTCAGCGCCTTCAGAAAGGCAAGCTTGCGGACTTGTTTGCTGACCTTCTTTGAGTAATCGCGAGGCTTAGGCCCGAAGACCACACCACCGCCGGTCCAGACCGGAGACGAGGCGTATCCGGCTCGAGCCCGTCCGGTGCCTTTCTGCCGCCACGGCTTCTTTCCGGAACCGGCGACCTCGGCCTTCGTTTTAGTATTAGCGGTTCCGCTACGGCGATTCGCCCGCAGAGCCACCACGGCATCGTGAACGGCTTGGGTACCACGGCCATTTTCGATCACCGAAATATTCGCTTTCTTAGCCTCGGCTACTGTAAGGACGGTTGCACTCATTGCTGCTTGGCCTCATTCGATTTCTTCTTGGCCGGACGTACCACCACGTAACTTCCGTTGGCGCCAGGCACTGCGCCGGAGACCAGGATGACGTTTTCCTCGTCTCTGACTTGGACAACGCGCAGATTCTGGACAGTGACCCGTTCATCACCAAGGTGTCCGGGCATTCCCATGTTCTTCCACACCCGGCCGGGCGTGGATCGGTTTCCAATAGCGCCGTTACGCCGGTGCATCTTTGAGCCGTGCGCAGCCGGTTGCCCGGCAAAGTTGTGCTTCTTAACTACACCTTGAAACCCTTTTCCTTTGGATCTCCCGATGATGTCGACAAACTCGCCCGGTTGGAATTGTTTTACGCTTAAGTCGACATCCCCGGTGACCTGAGTCTCGTCCGGCAGCCGAAACTCTCGGAGCAATTTCTTCGGCTCAACGCCTGCTTTTTTAAGGTGACCTAGCTCAGCCTTATTTAGACGTGATTCTTTCTGAGCCGAAAAGCCGACCTGGATAGCGCTGTAGCCTTCCTTTTCCGGCGTCTTGATCTGTACTAATGAATTACCCTCGGCTTCGATCACGGTAACCGGCGTAGCCTTCCCGTTCGAGTCGTAGACTCGGGTCATGCCTATCTTTCGTCCTAACAGTCCTATCTTCATTGTGGGCGAGACCTTGGTTAAATTTTAATGGTAATATCGACGCCGGCGGGAAGGTTCAGCTTCCTGAGCTCATCCACGGTTTTCGCCGTTGGCTCGATGATGTCCAAAAGCCGCTTGTGCGTGCGCATCTCAAATTGATCCATCGACTTTTTGTCGACGTGAGGTGAGCGGTTGACCGTCCATTTTTCGATTTTGGTCGGTAACGGTATCGGACCGGCTACTTTTGCGCCGGTCCTTTTGGCCGTTTCCACGATCTCTACGGCAGATTGATCGAGCATGCGATAATCGTAGCCTTTAAGTCGGATGCGGATGCGTTGGCCATTTGCCATGACTAAGATCCTTTCTGGTCTAAGACCGCCGCTACAATTTGGGCGGGGACCTGTTCGAAATGCGACGGCTCCATGGTGTAGGAAGCACGTCCCTTGGATAGTGAGCGAATCGCAGTCGCGTAGCCGAACATTTCGGCGAGCGGAACCTCTGCGTGAACGTTCGTAGCCAGGTTCTTGGCTTCCATACTCATGATCCGCCCGCGCCGGCGATTAAGGTCGCCCATAATGTCCCCCTGATATTCATCCGGGGTAACGGCTTCGACCTTCATAATCGGCTCCAGAAGGATTGACGTTCCTTTTTTGAAGGCGTCCTTCATCGCGAAAATCGCGGCCAACTTAAACGCCAACTCGTTGGAGTCGACGTCGTGATAAGACCCATCGATGATATCGACATGGAGGTCGATGACCGGGTACCCACCAAGTATACCGTTCAAAACCGCCTCTTCGATTCCCTTTTTAACCGCTGGAATGTACTCCCTAGGGATGGTGCCTCCGACGACCTTGTTTTCGATAGAAATCCCTTTGCCTCGTTCCTGCGGCTCAACATTCACGATGACGTGACCATATTGACCTCGACCACCGGACTGCTTGATCAGCTTACCTTCGCCAGTGGCTTTCTTGGTCATCGTTTCGCGGTAGGCGATCTGCGGTTTACCCGCATTGGCATCGACTTTGAACTCTCGCAGCATCCGATCCCGGATGATTTCCAAGTGCAATTCACCCATCCCGGCAATGATGGTCTGCCCGGTGTCTTCGTTGGTGTACACTCGGAAAGTAGGATCCTCTTCCGACAAGCGCTGGAGCGCGGTGGCCATTTTCTCCTGATCCAGCTTGGTCTTCGGCTCAATGGCCATGGAAATGACCGGATCGGGGAACGACGGCGGCTCTAACAAGATCGGAGCATCTTCATCGCACAGTGTATCCCCGGTAGTAATATTCTTAATACCGACGATGGCGGCGATGTCACCCGAGTAGCAGGTGTCAACATCCTCACGTTTGTCCGCTTGAATCTGAATCAGGCGGCTAATTCTTTCGCGTTTGTTGGTTCGCGGATTGTAGACCGTATCGCCCTTGGACAGCTTGCCCGAATAAACTCGGAAGAAGACTAGCTTACCCACGAACGGATCGCTCCAAAGCTTAAAGGCCAACGAACAAAATCGGGCACTGTCGTCGGTCACGGCATCTTTCTCGGCGCCGGTGTCAGGGTCAATGCCTTTCGCCGGCGGGATATCGATTGGACTCGGCAGATAATCGACCACCGCGTCAACCAGGTACTGCACCCCTTTGTTTTTGAAGGCGGACCCGCCCGCTACCGGAACAAATTTATTCGCAATAGTGAGCCGGCGAATACCTGCCTTGAGATCTTTGGCCGTAACCGGTTTCTCTTCCAAAAACAGAGTCCCGACTTCATCGTCGAGGTTTGCGACCTGTTCGACCAGATCGGCATAGGCTTTGTCCACCAGCCCCTTATATTCATCGGGAACTTCTGCGACTTCCCAGGTCGAACCGAACTGATCGTCATCGGAGAAAAGGATGGCTTTCTTATTAACGACATCGAGCTGGCCGCGAAGATGGTCTTCTTTGCCCAACGGGATCAAGACAGGCCAAGCATTTGCCCCCAACTTGGTCCGCATCTCATGAACGACGTTGTCAAAGTTTGCGCCAACGCGATCCATCTTGTTAACAAAAGAGATCCGCGGCACATGATATTTATTGGCCTGACGCCACACGGTTTCAGTCTGCGGCTGCACACCGGCCACGCTGTCGAAAACCAGAATCGCGCCGTCTAACACCCGCAGAGAACGTTCGACCTCAGCCGTAAAGTCAACGTGACCGGGAGTATCGATGATGTTAACCCGCTGCTTCTGACCCTCGAACAGTTTAAATACGCCCGGCTCAGGACGCTGGTTCCAGAAACAGGTGGTTGCCGCCGAGGTAATCGTAATTCCTCGCTCCCGTTCTTGCTCCATCCAGTCGGTTACGGTTGTCCCTTCGTGGACTTCCCCGATCTTATGGATCATCCCGGTGTAAAAGAGGATTCTTTCTGTCAGAGTCGTCTTTCCGGCATCAATGTGCGCACTAATCCCGATATTCCGGGTCCGTTCGAGCAGATAGGCTCGATTTGGCGAGTTCGGATTCGTCATAGCTTCGGCCCTTTCTAAAGCTTGCGTTGACATAAGACCTACCAACGGAAATGAGCGAACGCGCGATTGGCCTGAGCCATCTTGTGCGTATCGTCTCTCTTTTTTATTGTATTACCTTGCCCGGTGGCGGCGTCCTTAAGTTCCGCCGCTAAATTGTCAACCATGGTGCCACGACGATTCTTAGCGAAATTGACGATCCAGCGCATGGCCAGCGATACCTGCCGTTCATTGGAAACTTCGATCGGCACTTGGTAAGTCGCACCACCGACTCGACGCGATTTTACTTCGAGACGTGGTTTGGAATTATCCAGGGCTTTGTGCAGCGTATCCAAAGGATCAACTGCGTCGGACCCTTCCCGGCTCTTTTCGATCGCCTGATAAACGATTCGCTCGGCCCCAGACCTCTTGCCGTTACGCATCACAGTGGCGATCAACTTGGCAACGTCACGGCTACCGTACCGGCTATCTACTTTAAGCTCCTTATGAATGACTCTGCGACGACGAGACATACCTTAATAAATAAACATTACTTTTTCTTGGCCTTGCCCTTAGCAGCTGCTTCAGCGGCAGCGCCTTCCTTGGGCCGTTTGGCCCCGTACTTGGATCGACTCCGCCTTCTCCCGTCGACTCCTAAACTGTCTAAAGTACCCCGCACGATGTGATAACGAACGCCGGGCAAATCCTTGACTCGGCCACCTCTCACCAAAACAATCGAATGCTCCTGCAGGTTGTGGCCCTCGCCCGGAATATAAGCGATTACTTCGTAGCCGTTGGTGAGTCGGACCTTAGCGACTTTGCGGAGCGCGGAATTCGGTTTTTTCGGTGTCCGCGTCATTACTTGAACACAAACGCCGCGTCGCTGCGGACAGTCAGCCAATGCTGGCGACTTCGACTTGACCACCATCTTTCTACGACCTTTTCGGACAAGCTGGTTAATTGTTGGCATTCGTTAAAAAATTCGGTTTCTCCCCTGCGGTCGGGACTAAAAAAGCCGCCCTGGTACGAACCACCAGACGCGGGGGAGCGTGGACTATATAATTTTTCCAACCCCACGCAAGAGTTTTTTAGGTAAGTTCCGATGCGGAACGCCTCGCGGACCCACTTATTCTAGCCGAAAACTCAGCACGTGCCAGGGGCTTTAACGGATTCGTCCGTCAATCGAGTGGAAACCTCGGCACCAATCGCTCAGGCACCATCGAAATCGACTGTAAAGGAGGTGTGCTTTATGCTCTTAGTCCTGGTGAATGAAAATCCATGTCGAAAGGCAAATCACGGTCGCGCTCGCGAACCAGCCAGGCCAGCTTGCCGCGATCTGTAAGCTGTTGAGCACGCATGCGATTAATATCGAGGCTCTTTCGCTGATCGATAGCCTCGAACAAGGGCTCGTACGCCTCCTCACCAACGATCCCGAGGCCTGTAAAAAAGTGCTCCAATCTAGCGGCTTTTACGTGATCGACGGTGAAGTGCTGGTTTTGGACCTGTTTGATCGCCTCGGCAAACTGGCCGAAATCACGGCGGCTTTGGCTGAAGCCAAAGTGAATGTCGATTACGTCTACGGGAGCGTAGAACACACGGGCGCACCCATCCGGCTAGTATTGAAAGCCAGCGACGCCACCCGCGCCCACGCGTTGCTCAGCGAATTGGCTGATGTTTAACCCTCTCAACGCCGGGAACGCCGGGAACGCCAGGAACGCCAGGAGCGCCGAGAGCGCCGGGAACGATCCTCGATTCGACGCCTCAGAGAAGCAAAACGGTCACTAACCGATGGGTAAGGCGGAACCCATGACATTCGTTCCCGGCGTTCCCGGCGATCACGGCGTTAAAAAGGGGAGGCCGGTTGGACGTTAGCCCAACCAGCCTCGTTTTGTGGCATAAGCCGAATTCTGTCTAGACGATCTCTCCTAGAAGAAACCGCCCCGGATGACCATTTGTCTCACCCTTATATCTAAGAGCGTCCCGTTTACGCGGGATGCGACTACTACCCGAGAGCCCTCGGCTAAGCCGAGTTGGAAGGCGTCTGACTCTCTGTTCTGTCTTGCACTGCAAGGGGTTTTTCATGCGTTGCTCCTTACGGAAACAACCGGTGGGCTCTTACCCCGCCTTTTCACCCTTATCCCGCTTACGCGAGACGGTATATTTTCTGTGACACTTTCCGTCGACCGCGGTTTTCACCGGTGGCCGCCCGCGCTTTCGCGCGGCATGCTGCCTTCGTGTGTTCGGACTTTCCTCTGGTCCGGCAACAAAATTGCCGAACCAGCGGTCATCGACCACGCCCTTTAATAATAGAAGAGAGCCGTTAACGCAATGATTCGCCGGGGCAATGCCCAGCTTTTGTAGAATGCCACCAGTCTTCGGTACAACACCCGGCATGCGACCAGCTCTATCCCTTAAATTGGGCGTAAACCTGGTCCAGTTTTCTGGCTAAAGTAAAGTCAGCGGATGTTAGCCCTCCCACGGAATGGGTAGACAACGCCAAGCGGACGTTTCGCCAGCGGATATCGATATCTGGATGATGGTTGGCCTTTTCGGCCTCTTCAGCGACTTTGTTTACAAAGTCGATAGCTAGAGGGAAGCTGGCAAACTCAAAGATGCGGGTAATCGCATTCTCTTCAAGCTTCCAGTCCGGGACCTCCGGCAACAGGGTTTGAACGGCTTCCGGCTCAAGTAGGGCTGGCATAATCTCTCTTTCGTTCCGGCTTTTTTTACGAATCCGATGACTTACTTTCTTGAACGATGCGGCGCTTCGTGTATCTAGACATCCCACCTCTCCCTGGGTAAACAATACCGTAACATGCGAAATTCTGGCAGACTTTACGATAATATCGTCGAGACCGTCGGCAGCACACCATTGGTTAAGCTCAATCGGATCACTGCCGGGGTTCAAGCTACGATCGCTATCAAATGCGAATTCTTCAACCCGCTAGGAAGCGTCAAAGACCGCATCGGAAAATCGATGATCGACGCGGCGGAACGAGACGGCATCATTAACAAAGATACCACGATCGTCGAACCAACTAGCGGTAATACCGGGATCGCGCTTGCCTTTGTCTGCGCGGCTAAAGGCTATCAGCTTATTCTGACCATGCCGGAAACGATGAGCATGGAACGAAGGACGCTACTGGCCATGCTTGGCGCCAAGCTAATACTCACGCCAGGTTCCGCCGGCATGAAGGGCGCCATCGCCCAGGCCGAAGAAATCCTCAAAACCACTCCAAATTCCTGGATGCCCCAGCAGTTCAATAACCCGGCGAATCCGGAGGTTCATCGATTGACCACAGCCGAAGAGATCTGGAGCGATACCAACGGCGAAGTGGACATCCTGGTTTCGGCTGTCGGCACGGGCGGGTCGATAACGGGAGTGGCCGAGGTTATCAAAAAGCGCAAACCTTCCTTTAAAGCGATCGCGGTAGAACCAAAAGATTCACAGGTGATCAGTCAAACGCTCAAGGGAGAGCCTCTGAAACCGGGCCCCCATAAGATTCAGGGCACAGGGGCAGGATTTGTGCCCTCGAATTTGCACCTGGATATAGTGGACGAAGTCATTACGGTGTCTAACGAGGATTCGATTCTCATGGCGCGTAGGTTGGCAAAAGAGGAGGGCATCCTGGCTGGGATCAGTTCAGGAGCCAATGTTTGGGCGGCATTACAAGTTGCTCAACGACCGGAAAATCACGGGAAATTGATCGTGACCTTAGCGTGTTCCACCGGCGAACGTTATCTGAGTACAGCTCTCGCCGACGAAGCTCGCGGGGAAATTGGCGGCTAAAGAAACGCCTTAGAATTTTTCATGTCTAGTGACCAGCAGTTATCGGTGCCGAGCTTAACGACCGTCCAGGTCGAGCTTTTTTGGGCGCGCCACGGAAGAAAGATCTTGATTGGAGCGGCCCTGGTAATTTTAGTTTTGATCGGAGTTGGTGCCTACATTGGTTACCAGGCCGTGCGCAATTCGAGAGCGGCAAAAGCATTCGCCGCCGCACATGATATTAAGGGCTGGCAATCGGTAATCCGCCGTTACTCAGGCACAATCGCGGCAGGGAACGCTGATCTCCAGATCGCCGCTGCTCAGGCCACAGCCGGTCAGTACAGCGAATCCAACACCTCCTACCAAGCTTTCGTTAAGGATTACTCGGGCCATCCTCTTTTCGTGAATGGGCTCTTCGGCCTGGCCTCCAATGCGGAAGCCGAAGGCAAAACGGACGAGGCCCTCAAGTACTATGCAGATATCTCCAGCCGTTACGCTTCAAGCTATCTGGCGCCGATGGCGCTCTATTATCACGGTAGACTGACCGAGAAGAAGGGTAACCTAAAGGAAGCGCTGCAAGACTTTGAAAACGTGATCCAACTCTATCCCCAAAGTGTTATGGGGACGTTGGCGAGGAGAGATGCTGATCGGCTAACCAGTAAACTCGGTCTCAATGTTCAGGCTCAACCAAGCCCGAGTGTGGCGAGCGCATCCGCGAGTCCTCAAGCCTCACCGGCGGCGTCGGGCTCGGCAACCCCCGTAGCGCCAGCGAGTCCGAGATCGTCTTTAGAACCGTAAAACCCGTCAGAGCGAAGACGGGTTTGTGGTCATAGCTGCCTCCATAGGAGCGAGATCACTCGCAGCCACTATCGCAACATCACGAACGGCTCCGGAGGAACGACTTCGGCGACAAGCGCGAGAACGTCGGACCCTAGACGGGCGCTAAAGTGAAGTCCGTCCCAGCGTCTGAATCATGGTCCGGTTCTTGGTGATCCGGGGCCGACTTTAGTAAGTCGCCCTGAACCATAGTCGGTTGACCGATGGTAAGTTCACCAGAGAACTCCCCGCCCCGATCAACCAAAAAGCTTTTGGCGTTAACGGTTCCGCGCAGTACCCCTCCCTTCTTAACCACCACCTTCCCACTGGAAAGGATACGAGCTGATACAATCCCTTCTACCTCGATCAGCTCACCCCGAAGAGGGCGTACCAGTTCGACTTCCGTCTTCTTGTCAACGATGACGTGTTTACTTTCGAGACTGCCACTGAGCTTGCCTTTCAGCCGGATTCGCAAAACGGTCGCGCAGATCAAGCTGCCCCGCATGTGCCCTTGGATCTCCGCTGATTCGCAGATCGCCCGGTTACTATTGAGATCACCTTTATTGGTGATGATCAGCGAACCGCGGGTCCGAATCGAACGGCTGTAGGATCCAACGATTTTGTAATCCTGCAGGTCGATGTACGCCCCACAAAGCGGACAGATGGTAGAAGTCGCGTTGCGCCCGACCTCTCGTCTACCGTTACATTCAAAGCAGCGGGCGACAAAAGTCCTTTGAACACCCAACAGGCCTTCTACCTTTTCAAAGAGCGTGGGCTCTTTGGGACCGGCCGGCAGCGGGCCAGGCACCCGTCCACCTTTGGCGATTTGGATATACCCACTGCACTTGCGGCAGTAAGTCGACTTTGCCAGCTCAGGCTCAGGCTGAATGTTACCGCAGTGAGGACATTGAACTTCTACTCGTCCTTTTGCAGCCACTCAGTACTCCTTTATCGCGGAGCGCCGACCTCTTGGGGTTTTTCCTTAGTTCCAAGCTCCTTCAGCATGCCTTTATTTGGGCTAACTTCCGACTTACCAACAAATGTGGCCCCTTCTTCGATGATCAAGCGGGCGGCACGCAGATCCCCAATTAACTGTGAGCGAGCCCGGAGTTCGCAGCGTTCATTTACGGTGATATTGCCATGCACTTTACCCATCACGATCACCGATTTCGCCTTAACCTCACCATGAACGTCCCCGCTTTCGCCCACCGTTAAGATTCCATCGTTTGAAGTAATCTCCCCCTCGAGCTTACCATCAAAGGTAAACTCATTGGCGAATTTAATGGAGCCCTTTATTTCCACGTCGTTTGCTAAGGAGTTTTTAGCTGATTGATCTGCCATAACGGAGTTTTTTGGTGTTAGAGTTTTCGATTCTGCGGCCTTGGGAGGTTGCGGAGTTTCCCCGGATTCGGTTTCCTCATTGCTAGGACCCGATCCTGGCTTTTGGGGGATAAACTTCTTGAGCACGGTCGCAACTATGGATTTGTCGATTCGATTGTCAACGCTTTACGGCAATGAAAATTGCTGCGAACCCCCCGGTTTTACAACGCTTCCACATAATCGAATCAAAATAGTAAAGTGTTGAGATTAGTTAGTCCATCCTAACGCTGAAAAGGCGAACGTAACCACCGGTGAATACGCTGAAAGGTGAGAAGCGGAAGGCAGGACGCACCGGCCCGGTCACATCACTTTTTAGGTTTCATCTTCATCTCTGGCGTTGCGAAAACGCTGGCTGGTTCCCGAGAACAGGCTTAGTCAGCAATTTCGGCCAACTCTTCCGCTGGATAGGTCCAGATCTCGCTCAAGGTCGGGTGGTAATGAGGAATCGAAGCCAAGTCCGAAGCGGACGCGCGAAAGTGCATCGCAACTACCATTTCGTGGATCAGTTCAGAGGCTTCAGGCCCAATGGCTGCGGCTCCCAAAATCTCCCCGGTTTTAGCGTGAACAATGAGTTTTACAAATCCTTCCGGCTCCCCTCTTACCAAGGATTTGCCATGGTCGGCAAAAGGATAGGCAGCGCTGCGAAATGGGATTTGTTGGTCGCGGGCTTCACGTTCCGTTAACCCGACAAAAGCGAGCTGCGGATGCGAGAAAACCGCAAATAGACGAAGCCGATAATCGATCCTGCCCAGTTCTTTTCCTTGCAGCAACCGATGAGCGTTCTTCGCCGCGACCATCGCTTGTTCGATCGCGATATGCACCACTTCAAATTGCCCGACAACATCGCCCGCAGCAAACAGATGCGGCTGAGACGTTTGCATCCGATCATTGGCCGAGACTGCCCCATTCGCCCCCAACTCGACCCCAGCCGCTTTCAGGTTCAACCCTCCGATGGCCGCTCGACGACCTAAAGCATAGAAGAGCTCATTCGCTGCGACCCGTTGCTCGGAACCATCGTGAAGGAAATAGACCGCCTTCTCACCGTTCTCAGTCGCAACTCGCAGCAACTTTGTGTCGCAGATCATGCGGACCCCCTGTTGTCGCAACGCCTCGGTTAAAGCGCCGGCCACATCGGTGTCTGCTTCCTTAAGAAACTGCGGACTCCTTTGGATCACCGTTACTTTGGAGCCTAAAGAGCTATAGAAAGAGGCAAACTCCAGGGCAATCGCGCCTCCACCCAAAATAATAACCGACGGAGGCACTACGTCAGAGTCGAGAGCCAAATCGCTGTGAAGAAATCGCGTCTGCTCCAGGCCGGGAACTTCGAAAAGGTTCAGCTCAGAGCCGGTCGCGATCAGGCCAGAACGAAAACGGATGTCTCGCTCTTGCCCCTCGGACATTACCAGCCGCAGTTCAGTCGAAGACAAAAATGAGGCTCGAGCACGCACGAATTCAAATTTACCGTTCTCAAGCTGAGAACGTCTGTAACCGGCAAATTCATCAATCAATCTGCGTTTACGGTCCCGAATCGCCTCGGCATCAAACCCGATTTGCCCCACGCTTAGGCCAAATTCGGCTGCTCGCCGCAACGTGAGGAATCGATGGGCTGATTCCAGAAGCGTCTTGCTCGGCATACACCCCCGAAGAATACAAAGGCCGCCAATTTCTTGCGCCCCGTCAACACAGATCGTTCGCAACCCGAGGCGGCCGGCCGTGGCTGCTGCTGCGTAACCGGCACTGCCTCCTCCAATCACCACAAAATCGTATTCTGGCATGATTAGACCACCCAATCTCAGCTGGCTGGTCTGTAGCGTCAATAATTCAAAATATAGGGTTGGAAAGCGTTTAAACTACAACCTGTTGGATAGATACCAGCTTGCAAAAACAGGTTGCTCTGCGTATACTAAGGGCTCAAGTTTCGCCCTGATCGGTCCGCGTTCAACCGGACCTCGTTCGCGGTAAGTATGTCAGAAATCTCGAATTACGACGCGGCCCAAATCGATAAACTAGAGGGGTTAGAAGCGGTCCGAAAGCGGCCCGGAATGTACATCGGTGACCCCGACGAGCGCGGCCTGCATCACTGTGTTTTTGAAGTCCTGGATAACTCCATCGATGAGCATCTAGCCGGTTTTTGTACTCGGATCGACGTAAACATCCATATCGACGGTTCGGTATCTGTCCGAGACAACGGCCGAGGTATTCCCGTCGATATTCACACCAAATTTAATATTCCGGCCATCGAGCTAGTCCTCACCAACCTACATGCTGGCGGAAAGTTCGGACAAGGCGCGTACAAGTTTTCGGGCGGTTTGCACGGCGTAGGAGCTAAATGCGTCAACGCTCTCTCCGAATGGTTTAAAGCTGAGGTCACGCGGAACGGCAAGATTTATCACATTGCTTTCGCTCAAGGTAAAACCACGCGGAAGCTGGAAGTCATCGGCGAAATCCAAAATAAGCAGCTGACCGGTACCCTGATTACATTTTTACCGGACCCCGAGATCTTCACCATCACGACAGAATTTAAGTTCGAGATTCTGGCTACGCGGTTACGTGAGTTGGCCTTCCTCAATAAAGGCCTGGAAATCGTTATAACCGACGAACGGATCGACCCGGCCCGGCGCGAAGTTTTCATTTATAAAGAAGGCATCCCGGAATTCGTAAGACAGCTGGGCGAGACCAAACAGCTGATTCATCCGGAACCGATTGTGATCAGCGGGATGCGCGAGATCGAGATCGACGACAAGCAAGAAATTTCGTTCGTGGATCTGGTACTGCAGTACACCGATTCCTATACCGAGCAGATCCAGTGCTTCGCCAACTCGATTCCGAATGCCGACGGCGGTATGCATCTTGAGGGCTTAAAGGCGGGGTTGACCAACGCGCTCAAGAATTACGCTAAAGCCAATAATCTGTTGAAAGAGAAGGATCCCGACATAACAGGCGAGGATTTGCGGGAAGGTTTGGTCTGTGTTCTGAGCATTAAATTGACCAACCCGCGCTTTAGCTCTCAGACCAAAAGCAAGTTGGTCAACAATGAGGTTAAGCCGGTGGTACAATCGATCATTTACGAAGGCTTAAGCCGGTTCTGTGAGGAGAATCCGGCGATTGCCAAGAAGATCATCGACAAGTGTTTGATGGCCGCACGCGCCAGAGAGGCGGCCCGCCGAGCGCGAGAAGCAGTCAGAAAAACCGCGCTTACCGGAGGCGGCCTGCCAGGCAAACTTTCGGATTGTTCGGAACGAGATTCCCAAAAGACCGAGCTATATATTGTGGAGGGCGATTCCGCGGGTGGATCAGCCAAACAAGGCCGGGATCGACGGTTCCAAGCGATTCTCCCCATTCGCGGCAAGCTTTTGAACGTCGAGAAAGCACGTCTGGATCGGGTGCTTCAAAACCAAGAAATCCAAACGATGATCACCGCCATCGGAACCGGTATCGGAGATGGGGAAGGTGAAGGGTCTTTCAACCTGGAAAAGCTTCGCTACGGCAAGATCATCATCATGACCGATGCGGACGTTGACGGGTCACACATTAGAACCTTGCTTTTGACGTTCTTCTACCGACAGATGCCCGAGCTCGTACGCCGCGGACACATATATATTGCTCAGCCGCCGCTCTATCAGATTAAACGGAAGAAACGCGAGGAATACGTAGAAGACGACACCCGACTTAACCGGATCCTGATTTCATTGGGCGCTGAAGAGGTCCGTTTGCGCAATCTGAAAGACGATCGGGAATTCTCGGAAGAACAACTGAACGAGATTTTGGAGCTTCTAGAACGCTTGTCGAAGCTCAGTGATTCCATCCGCAAACACGGCGGAGATTTTGAGGAATATCTGGCGCATCGCAACGCGGAAACCCTGACCCTGCCTGAATATCTGGTCGCCATCCGAGACGGGAACCAGGAATACGTTAAGTATTTCCCAGATGAGACGACGTTAAAGCAGTTCGCCGACGAGAATCCGGATTTACGACTGTACGATGAGCCGCTCACCGAAGAAGGCGAGCTGCCATTATTTGGCAATAGCAACGGGCACACACCGCCCCACTTGCGTCGCCGAGCCAAGCGCGTCGAATTACACGAATCAAACGCCGTTCTCAAAGTTTTCCAGGAACTGAGCAAACGGGGTCTGGAGGTGGAGCATTACGCCACGAATGAGCAACCTCTCTTCGAGTTGGTAGATGGTGAAGGCGAGCGTGCGACTTCGATCCCCCTTTCCTCGATCCCCAAGATCCTGGACACCGTTAAGGAGATTGGCCGCCGTGGTGTTCAAATCAAGCGATTCAAAGGCTTGGGAGAAATGAACGCCAAAGAGCTTTTCTCCACCACGATGGATCCAACCAAGCGCAAGCTGCTTCAGGTCGAGCTCAACGAAAACAATGCGGTCGAGGCCGACAAAATGTTTACGATTCTAATGGGTGACGTCGTGGAGCCGCGCCGAGCGTTCATCGAAGACAACGCGTTGAACGTGAGAAACCTCGATATCTAAAGTGTTCGCAGTTCACCGTTCGCAGCTCGCAGTTCGCAGTAGCCCGGCACGGAAACGCCTGCATACGAGCGCCCACGCGGATTGCGCATCACTGACTACGAACGGTGAACCGGGAACGGCGAACCGCGAACTGTGAACCCTTCAAATGCCTGATCCAAACGAAAAAGTCGAAGCCGTCAACGTTGCCGAGGAGATGTCGAAATCATTCCTCGACTATTCGATGTCGGTGATTATTTCCCGAGCGCTACCCGATGCTCGCGACGGATTGAAGCCTTCCCAACGCCGGATCCTTTACGCGATGGAGGGCCTCGGCGTGCTCCCTAATCGCAAGCATACCAAGTGCGCAAAGATCGTCGGCGAGACGATGGGTAACTACCATCCCCATGGCGATATGGCCATCTATCCAACCCTGGTCCATATGGCTCAGCCGTGGGCAATGCGGGAAATATTGATCGAGGGTCAAGGCAATTTCGGTTCGATGGACGGTGATCCGCCTGCGTCCATGCGATACACCGAAGCCCGGCTAACCCATCTCGGCGCCGCCATGATGGAAGACATGAGACGGGAGACGGTGGATTTCGTTCCTAACTATGACGAGACGACCGAGGAACCGACCGTCTTTCCCGCCGCCTTCCCGAATCTGCTGGTAAATGGCGGTACCGGAATCGCAGTCGGGATGGCGACTAATATCCCACCTCACAATTTGGGAGAAATCATCAGCGCTGTCTGCGCGTTGATCGATAACCCCTCCCTTACCGTCGAGGAGTTGCTCGAGATCGTCAAAGGACCCGACTTTCCCACCGGTTGCACCATCTACGGAACCAGTGGAATTCGCCAATACTTCGAGTCGGGCCGCGGGATTGTCAGGGTCAGAGGCAAGGCCAACATCGAGGAGGGAAAGCAAAACCGCGAGATCCTGGTCATCACGGAGATACCGTACAACGTCAATCGAGCGGAACTAATCAAACGGATTGCCGGCCTGATTCAGGAAAAGGTGATTACGGATATCAGCGACATCCGCGATCTGTCGGATGAAAACACCCGAATTGAGATAGAGCTCAAGCGGGATGCGAACGCGAACGTCGTCCTGAACAACCTGTATAAGCATACTGCCTTGGAGAGTACCTTCGCCGTCAACATGCTCGCCATTGATCATGGCCGGCCGAAGCTGCTATCTGTCATCGCGGCCTTGCATTGTTACATCGAGCACCGCCGGGATGTGGTGCTCAGGCGGACTCGCTATTTGCTGCGGCAGGCTGAACAAAGAGCGGAAGCGCTGGAAGGTTACTTAATTGCTCTCGCTAACCTCGATGACTTTATCGATATCGTTCGGAATTCATCCAACCGCGAAGAAGCTCGAGTAAAACTACTCGCCTACGAATTCAGCCAGAGTCAGGTGGAACAGATCGGCATCCGGATTCGTAACGCAGCCCGCCTGGTGGATGGTCGGTATAGTTTCAGTGAACAACAAGCGGATCAAATCCTTGATCTTCGGCTCTACCAACTGACCGGGCTGGAACGAGAAAAGATCACGAACGAATACGGCGAACTTCTCACCCGGATCGATGATTTGGTCGACATCCTGAACCGCGCAGATCGGGTGATGGACATCATCAAGGACGAACTCCAGAAGGTTAAGGACAAATACGATTCGCCGAGAGTAACGCAAATCGTCCCTGCCGAAGGAGACTTCAACGTCGAAGATCTAATTGCCAACGAAGGGTGTATCATCACGATTACCCACGGCGGCTACATAAAACGAACCGCAGAGAGCGAATTCCGAGCCCAACGCCGAGGCGGACGAGGGGTGTTAGGAATGACCACTCGCGAATCCCAGATGGAAGGCGAGGAAGGTGATTTCGTCCAGCATTTGTTCACCGCCAGCACGCACGATTCGTTGATGTTCTTTACCCAAACCGGCCGGTGTTACGTGGAGAAGGTCTACGAGATTCCGGAGATGAGCCGCGCCGCCAAAGGGCGTTCGATTGCCAATCTTTTGGAATTACGTCCTGAAGAGAAAATCGCGGCGACCCTACGCATCGAAGCAAAGAAAGAAGAAGGCTCCACCGAGGAAACCACCTGGAACCCGACTTTGCATATTATGTTCGCAACTCGGCACGGTCTCGTGAAAAAGACCAACCTTTCAGAGTTCGCGAACGTCCGCCGGGGTGGCATCATCGCAATCCAAATCGAGCAAGACGACGAGCTGATCGATGCACTCCTGACCATCGGTACCGACGAAGTGGTTCTGATTACCAAACAGGGAATGAGTATCCGGTTTCACGAAGAAGAAGCGCGCGATATGGGCAGGAACGCCGTCGGGGTGTGGGGTATCCGGCCTGACCCCGGAGACGAAGTTGTCGGTATCGCTAAGGTCGTGGCCGACGCCAAACTTTTGGTGGCTGGTGCCAACGGCATCGGGAAACGAACGGATTTTGCGGAGTATCGGCTCCAGTCGCGAGGGGGCAAAGGGATTATCACGATGAAGACCGGAGACCGGACTGGGGAAGTGATCGGAGCCTTGTCTGTACACGAGGTCGATGAAGTCATGCTGATCACTACCGGCGGCCAAATGGTGCGCCTCCGCGTTGGCGAGATCCGCGAGACCGGGCGAAACACCATGGGTGTCAAACTGATCAACCTCATCGAGGGAGAAAAGCTGCAAGACATTGCCCCAGTCGTTTCCCAAGAAGACTTGGGATCGGAGACCGAAGAGGCCTCACCAGAGACTGAGCAGAGTTAAGAGGAACTCTGGCATTCGATCGGTCTGCTTTAAGCAGCCAGGGACGCAGAGCCCGGACACCTATAAATATTATGCTCCTCTGGAGCAGGCGGAGCATAGACGTGGAGACATCCCATCGGTCGACGTTTGGTATCGCCTGTCGCATGCCTGACCTCTCGGCAATTCCGTACACCCGCGCTCTGCGGTCGCCTCCCTATGTCGCTCCTACGGAGCTAGCCCCGAACTCGTGCCGCTGCCTATAAAGATTTAACTCCTACGGAGCTGCCCTCCGAGCCTCAATTTCCCATGGCCGACTCCTCGATACATGCCTCTGAAGGGAATCCAGCAACAGAGACTTCCCCCGAGGGAAAGCGCCACATAGGCGCTAATCAGCGAGAGTCGATGTATTGTTTTGATCATTTTTTGGCGATTTTTCTGGGATAACACAGAAAAGCGCCATTCTGGCGCCAATCATGAACGCTTCATGCTTTTCAGAAACTTGAAAGCTTTTGCGGTTGCCTGCGACCGTTTGCTCTTTAGAGTTTAGGCACTTCAGTTATGGGAACGCGAAAGCGAAAACTGTCAGTCAAAAGGCTCCCGGTCCAACGCCAGCTCGAGCTTTCGCACGAGGGACAATATTTCGATCTGCGGGCGCTCTTCGACAAGCTAAACGCCGAATATTTCAATGGAGCCTTGCGCGGCTATAACATCACCTGGGGGCGCAAGCGGAGGCTGCCTCCTAAGGAATATTTTGTCTTCGGGACCATTCAGGAAGAGGACCGGATCATCCGTATTCATCCGCTTCTTGATGCCCCGTTTGTTCCGACCTGGTTTCTCGAGTACGTGCTCTATCACGAGATGCTCCATGCGGTTGTGCCGGAGGAAGAGGACGCAACCGGCCGCCGCCGAATTCACACGGACGAATTTTATCGCCGAGAACAGCGGTTCCACTGCTACCAACGCGCTCGGCGCTGGGAAGACGAGAATTTAGATCGTTTCTTGCGATAGAAAAGACCGGCCAATGGAGGTCTTGGTGGTCAGCTGCACCTTTCCGGATCGCGAAACCGCCGAGCGAATCAGCCGCGTTGCGGTTGAGAATCGTTTAGCCGCCTGTGCAACGCTGCTCTCGGATGCAGAGTCCATTTATCGCTGGAAAGGTCGAATTGAGACTGCGCGCGAAACGGCAGTCACCTTCAAGACGACTCAGGACCGATTGGCAGCGTTACAGGCCTTCCTCCTGGAAGAACATCCGTATGAGGTTCCCGAGGTGGTTGCCTGGCAGGTTTCCGACGGCGCGCCGGCATATCTGGCCTGGGTGGAACAGAGCACGAGACAGAAATAGGCCAGAATCGGCAAATTTTACCTGCGGCACGGCTTGAATCCGCCGCGGAATAATCCTCGGCGCGCCGAGTACTGTCTCTGCGCGCCTGAAGACAATAACCGAACTACGGTTTCTTAGCTGGGCTCGGGAATCCACCCGGTTTCGTATTTACCGCCGGCGTATTGGTTGCGGCCGGGCTAGTGCCAGACTTAGCCGAAGGCGATGCCGCGGGGCGGTTCGCGTTCAACTTTGCGATCACCATGTCACTGAAATCGATATCGTTTCTAGCAAAAAGCAAGACCGGTGTGCCCAGAGCGGCACTTTGCCCCGATTTATCAAAAACCAAGTCGTAGTTTTGCGCCTTAACCTGGTCGGTGACAACCTTCATGATCTCTTCCACCAAGGCTGACACCATGTGGGTCTTCTCATCTTGAAGCTGTTTCTGACGACTCGAACGGAAATCTTGAATTTCGCGCTCTAATCCATTGGTCTCGGCGATTTTCGAGTCGCGTTCCTGAGCTTTTTGGTCCTTACCGGCGCCACTTAGATCGGGCTTGTTCAGTTCCTCATTCAGCTTATTGATGGTATCGAGGTTCTTCTTGTAACTGTCCATCCGCTGGTTGAGTTCATCTTGGGCAGACCGCTGGGCTTCCTCCAGTTTTTGCTGTGCCTCCTGGGTCTTGTAGTACCCCGCCATGACTTTGGCCATGTCGATAGTACCAATTTTTAGCTCAGCTTTTGCTTGGGACAATGCGCCAAAGCCCAAGCTGGCAGCGACGCAAGCCCCCACGACGAATGAGGATTTATTCATATTCATTAACACTAACAATGGATGCGACTCTCCGGTTTGAATGAGACGCCCCCGAACTACTTCCGTTCAAAATTGGTAACCCACGCTGAATTGGAACCGCCCGGAGGAGTTGTTGAACTTATCCGATTGTGTCGGAATGCCGTAGTCAAGCCGGATCGGGCCAATCGGCAGATTTAACCGAAGACCTGCTCCGAAGTCGGAGTTAACATTTCCGGTGCCGAAATTCCATGAGCCAGCGTTTACAAAACCGGTATCATAGAATACGGCGAAACGAACCCGATCGATAATCGGGATAGTGTATTCAACGGTGAGGCGGGCCATGGAATTACCGCCGATATCGTCACCTTCTGCATCCTTAGGACCAACGCGTTGGAAGTCGAAACCACGGAGATTGTTAGCGCCTCCCAAAAACAGGCGGTCGTAAATCGGTATCGAGGTTCCTCCACCCCAGTTTGACACCCCTGCCACTTCTGCGTCAAAAAGCAGAATAGTATCAAACGGCAAATGAAAGTATTGTTCTCCCTCCAGATCGAATCCGTAGATCTGTACGTCCCCGCCTAGCGGCCCGCCAGCTACGTAAACCGAGAAATCGACTCGGGTTCCTTTACGGGTCAAGAACGCATTGTCCCGTTTATCGTAAGTCAAAGTATAGGTCAGGCGGCTCTCTAAGGTTGATCCGGCCTGATCCACGATCAGCGGATCGGTGGTGCTAACGCCGTAAATATCCGTTTCCTGCAAGCGATATTGGAACTTTTGCGCTAGAAAGTTCGTAATCGGTTGGCGCAGGAATAGATCGAAACCGTAGTATTTCTCGTTGTAGACGTTACTGAAAAACGACGAGTCCAGATAGAAAGCATCAACACCGACGGCCAATCTCTTATCCAAGAAGTACGGCTCCGTAAAGTTGGCCGTGACTTGCTTCTCTTGAGTACCAATCTGAACCCGGAGCCGGAACTTCTCTCCGGCGCCGGTGAAGGTCTTCCAATTGAGGATATCAAAGTTCCCTTGGCTCAGTTCGGCAAAACCTAGCAAACCTTGGTCCGAGCTGAAGCCCATACCGAAGTTCAACGACCCGGTCCGTTTTTCTTGAACCACAACATTCAGGTCTTTTCTTCCCGGGACCAGCGTATCCGAAGCATAGGTGTCGACCTTCTCGAAGTACTGTAACCCTTCGAGTCGCTTCTTACTGATGTCGACTCGCACCGTGTCAAAAACGTCACCTGGGGCGAGAACCAGTTCGCGACGAATCACTTTGTCCTTCGTGCGCGTGTTGCCGCTGATATTGATTCGTTCCACGTAAGACTTGATCCCCTCTTCGATCTTATAATGCAGATCAACCAAGCCGGGGCCGGCCGGCGTGGTTTGCACTGCTACCTTGGCGTCAGCGTAGCCAGCCACTCCGTAGGCGTCCTCGACCGCCTTGATGTCCTTCTCCAGTTTCTGAGGTGAGAATATCTGGCCTTCCTTTTGCTTAATCACTTTTCGGAAGTTCGCCTCGATAACCACCTGCAGTCCGTCCACGGTCACCGCGTTAATGTGATACTGGATTCCCTGCTCAATATAAATATCGATGTCGACATATTTCGGCCCTTCGCGGTTGACCTTGACGTCGGAAACCTGAACGTCCTCATAGCCGTCATCCTGGAACAAGGCCTTGATCTTTTGGACGTCCTCGTCCAATTGGGCGTTATTCAATCTGCCGGCCCCCGTAAGAAAGGCGATGATGTTATTCTCCTTGGTCTTCATCTCCTTCTTCAAGCGCTTCGACGAGATAGCGATATTGCCGGTGAACCGAATCTTCTTCACGATCGCTTTGGTTCCCTCGCTGACCGAATAAGTGACCGACGCCGTGCCGCGATCTTCGTTCGTCTCGACCTTGTATTGGACGTCGATATCCGGGTAACCTCTCTTTTGATATAGCTCGACGACCTTTTGGCGCGCCGTCTCTAAAGTTTGCTCGTCCAACGGCGAATTGATCTTCAGCGCCATTTCTTTGCGAATCCTGGCGGTCTTGACTCGCTCGTTGCCGACGACGTACACACCTGCCAGCGTGACCCGGGTCTGAACCACCACAATCACCTTCACGCCATCCGGCAGCGGTTCCCCGTAGATTCGAACGTTTGTCACCAGACCAGTCGCGTACAACGCTCGCACGTCATCTTCGACGATGCCTTCTGAATAAGGCTGACCAACCGTTGTTTTCATGTTGGTCAAAATCCGTTGCCGGCTCAATGTGGCGGGCCCGGCATATTGGATTTCAATCTGGCGAACAATAGGTCCGGCCGGACGTTGGGGGCCAGGCGGAGACGCCTGCGGCTGCGCTGGCGGAGCCTGCGGAGCTGGCGTATTTTGAGGCGCCGGTTGCTGTTGCGCATAAACCGAAGACGCGACAAAACCGAACAGAATTAAGCCCAATAGCCATCTACGTTCGGGCACACGCTTTTGCTTCATAGTTAAGGGGAGCCAACGTTCTGAGCGAATGGCGCTAATTCACGACGATGCCGTCCAAAACGTCAACAGAAAAACCGCGGACGGCTGCTTGTTTAGTTCAGCAAGCTGTAAACATTGTTTCGGGAGTGTGGTTCATAGCCGGCCTCGGTGATTAGCCGCTCGATTTCCTCCCGCGACAACCTAAAGGTTGTACCGGCGCTGCTCACGACGTTTTCCTCCATCATGACAGATCCGTAGTCGTTCGCCCCGTAGCTCAGTGCGATTTGGCCGATCTTGGGTCCTTGGGTCACCCAAGAGCTCTGCAGATTTTCTACATTATCCAAGTAGATCCTCGCCAGAGCCTGGGTACGCAAATATTCAGCCGAGCCAACCGGTTTCGCCTTCAGCACCACGTTGTCCGGCTGAAATGTCCAGCAAATGAATGCTGTAAATCCATGGGTCCGGTCTTGCAGCTCTCGAATACGCTCCAGATGCTCAATCCGGTCCTCAATCGTCTCCACGTGCCCAAACATCATCGTGGCGCTGCTCCGCAGGCCTTCCTCGTGGGCGATTTCCATCACCCGCAACCACTGTTCGGTATTGCATTTCAGCGGAGCGATCCGATTGCGGACATGGTCCACCAAAATCTCTCCTCCACCTCCCGGGATTGAACCCAGCCCAGCCTCCCGAAATCGGACAATGACGTCGCGAATCGACATCCCGAACACGTCAGCAAAATGGTTGAACTCAGGGGGACTAAACGCGTGGAGATTAATTTGCGGGTATTTTTCTCGGAGGTGACTGAGCAGATCCAGATAATAATCAATCCCCAGTTTGGGATTGTGACCGCCTTGCATTAAGATCTGCACCCCGCCGATGCTGACGAGCTCGTCGATCTTACGGTCAATTTCCTCGTGCGTCAGCACGTAGTGATCCGCGTCTCTTTCCGTGCGATAGAACGCGCAAAACTTGCAGTAAACGTTACAAACGTTCGTGTAATTGATGTTGCGCTCAACGATATACGTAACGATTTCGTTCCCGCGCCCACCGTAGGCAGCCTCTTTCGCGATTCTGCGCCGATGATCGGCAAGCGCTCCGAGCTCTTCTATTGGCAGCCGATACAGTTCCAACGCATCCTCTTTATCGATTCGTTCGCCCGCAAGCACCTTATCAATAACGTCCGCGCCGGAAATCAGAGCATTCATTAGCAGGGCTAGTATTAAACCACTCTTTTCCATGGTTCCAGTGCGTTTCGCGAGGGAGAAACTCGTGCTCGTGCTCGTCCTCGTCCTCGTGTTCGAAAGTTGCAGCCTAGAAACCGGTATTTCCTTGCAAATCAAACGCGTCCGATTCGGAATGAGAGCACGAGCACGAGCAACGAGAACGATCTGGAAAGTGGCCGCGAAATGACCACATTGGTAAGCCAAAACGTGGCCGAGAATTTTTACCAAGAAACAATCCAGGCACCCAAGAGCCCGTTTGACCTCTCGTTACGGCCTCCGTTGTTCTCTGAATTTCTGGGCCAGGTTCGGGTAAAAGAGCGGCTGGAGCTGATGGTGGCTGCGGCCAAACAACGGGGTGACGTGCTCGAACATATCTTGTTGAGCGGTCCCCCGGGTCTGGGCAAGACCAGCCTGGCTTTCATTTTAGCCAACTCCATGGGCGTAAACATAAAAAGTACGAGCGGCCCGATGATTGAGAAAGCAGGAGATTTGGCCGGCCTGCTCACCACGCTCGAGCGAGGCGACATTCTGTTTATCGATGAAATCCATCGGCTACAGCCGGCCATCGAAGAGTATCTCTACCCGGCCATGGAAGATTTCCGCTTAGATATCATTATCGACCAGGGTCCTAACGCGCGCAGCGTACGACTCAACTTGCCCAAGTTTACTCTGGTGGGAGCCACCACTCGCGCAGGGTTGATTAGCTCGCCCTTGCGGTCCCGGTTTGGAATGACCAGCCGCCTCGACTATTACAGTGTCGCCGAGCTTACCGGTGTGATCGACCGAAGCGCCGGGCTGATCGGGGTCACCATCGACAAAGAGGGTGCCCGCGAGATTGCGACTCGTTCACGCGGCACCCCCAGAATTTCAAACAATCTGCTCCGCTGGGTCCGCGACTACGCTCAAGTCAAAGCCGATGGCGCCATCGACAAAAATGTGGCCGACCTCGCCCTGAAAATGCTTGATATCGACAACGATGGGTTAGACGAGATGGATAAACGTTTATTGGAAGCGTTGATCACTCGCTTCCAAGGCGGCCCGGTCGGCCTCAATTCGCTCGCGGTTGCCGTAGGCGAAGACTCGGGCACGATTGAGGAAGTCAATGAGCCTTATCTGATTCAAGAGGGCTACCTGCAGCGTACGGCTCAAGGTCGCGTCGCCTTGCCGAAGGCATACAAAAAGCTGGGGCTGGAACGGCCTTCTCACGGGCAAAAAGAATTGTTTTAGGACGAACACACGAGCTCCTGACCCCTTCCCTACTGATTGCTTGCCTCATTATTTGCCGCCTTCTTCTTCACTCTTAACGGGGTCGGCAAATTGCCCTGCTGATACTTTATCGTTGAAGGCCAGATAATTCGCCAAGGCTGCTCCTTCAGCTTACCGGATAGCTCGGTCATATCCGAAGCGAACGTATTCACTTGGGGAATGAACTTGCTCAATTCGTCCTGAACTTCACCCAGAACGGCTTTTAGCCGGCCTGAAGCAGCATCAAAGTTGGCCATAGTCTTAGTCAGATGGTCATCCTTTTCGACCTGACCCACTAGCCCCTGCACATCTTTCAGCAAAGCTTGCACACCCGCCAGCGTTTGATCGACCGAACCGCCCTTGGCTGTTAGCTGCTGCAGGTTTACGCCGACCACCTGGAAATTGTCGAACGTCTTATCGATCGACTCTAAAAAGCTAGAATCCTTGGCTGTCAGCCGCGTCAAATTCTCCGCGGTACGGCGCAACTCGATCAGTGTGCTGGTGGCTTCTCTTAGCGTTGGATCCAGTTTTTGGAGGATACTGGGACCAACCTCGCCCAAATCCGGAGATCGGAACCCGACAAAACCATCCCCGTTCACCGCCCGGCCGGAGTTCGGATTCCCTTGAGTAAAATCAATGACCGGTTCCGCCAATAGCCCAAATGAGCGCATGGTCACGCTGTTTTCTTTGAAGATTTCCGCATCCGCCGCTACTTCCACGGTGATCACCGCTTCGTAGTCGGGTTTGCCGGGAGGTCTCTGCGAAAATGGCACCGGCGATTGGATAAAATCCACCGTACCGATTTTTCTTCCGGCCAAGGATACATTCGCACCGGGCTTGATCGCCGCAGCGTCATCAAAGAAAATTCGATAGTGAACGATCGGGCGAAATAACCCCGGGGCTGACAGATAGAGGACGACGCCGACCAAAAGCCCAACCGTCAGAACCACAAGAATGCCCGTCCGAATCTCGCTACGTATGATCTGCATCAGGCAATGTCTCAGTCATAGGGCCTTCCACTCCGCCGGTCACAAACTGACGAACGACAGGGTGATCTGATGTTTTGAAGTGCTCGGGCGAGCCGTCCTGAATGATGGCGCCCTGGTACAGCATGGCCATGCGCGTAGCGATCCGAAAAGCGCTGTCCATCTCATGGGTTACAATAACCGAGGTCGTATTGGTCTTCTCGGTGAGACTAATGATCAATTCATCGATCACCGAGCTCATAACCGGGTCTAGCCCGGCAGACGGCTCGTCGAACAGCACCAACTCAGGGTCCAGCATAAGGGCTCGAGCTAAACTAACCCGTTTTCGCATACCTCCGCTGAGCTCAGAAGGCAGCTTACTCTCTGTCCCACTCATACCTACCACAGCCAGCTTCTCTTCCACCATCGCGTCGATCTCGCTCTCCGATTTGCGCCCCAACTCCTGGACCGGCAATGCCAGGTTACCCCGGACATTCAACGAACTGATTAGAGCTGAGTATTGGTACACCATCCCTATTCTACTTCGCAGCAAATTCAGTTTGCTTCTGCTTAAGCGATTGACCCGCAAATGCTTGTACTTTATTTCGCCAGAACTCGGCTTCAAGATCCCTAAAATCAATCGCAACATCGTGCTTTTTCCTCCCCCGCTTTGGCCAAGGATGACCAACCGATCTCGGGCAAAGATTTTTAGCTCAACGTCATTGAGGACAGATTTTCCGCTGAAAGCGAGAGAAACCTGATTCAGATGGACCAATGGCGTTTCCGTCATTTGGTGTACTGCGTAACGATGACATTAAAGAGGCTATCGAAGCCGATAACGCTGGTGATCGCAATCACGACGCTCCCAGTAGTAGCCCGGCCGACCCCTTCCGCTCCGCCTTGAACCGTCAGCCCCTTAAAACAGGCGATTAACCCTATGACCAATCCGAAGAAGGCGGCTTTAAAAAATCCGGTCACGATATCATTAACCAGCAAACTGCTCAGAACTGCATCGAAAAAAAAGGCTGGCACAATATTCAGCGTAACCCAAGAAATCAGACAGGACCCGATCAACGCGGCGATAACCGCGCAAACCGATAAGCATGGCATTGCCCCTACGATCGCTACCAGGCGTGGCGCCACCAAAAGCCGGAGGGGCCCAATGCCCATAGCTTCGATGGCTTCGACTTCTTCGGCTACCTGCATGGTGCCTAGCTCGGCCGTAAACGCAGCGCCTATACGGGCGGCCAACACAATCCCGGTGATCAACGGGCCTAGCTCACGCGTAAACGCGATCGCAATCAGCGAAGGGATCAATCGCTCGACGCCAAACTTTTGCAGCTGATATCCGGTGAGCAGAGCCATGGTCAGCCCCAGAAAAAAAGAGACCATCAGGACCAAGGGTACCGAACCCACCGCTGTACGATCCGCTTGCGCAAAAAGAGCCGAGGGCTTAAAAGGCCAACGTCCGCGCCGAATGTTGTCGACCATCTCTTCCGCGGTATTTAGCAGAAGCCAGACGATGCTCCCCAGGTTCACGAGGGCATTTCGCGTCAAGAAGCCGATCCGATAAAGCAAAGCGCTATTTATTAGGCTGCCCCGCGCCGGAATCAAGGTGATTTGACATTGGTAGGGCGAGGCTCCCGTATAGCGCAAAGATTTCGCGGAGCGCTTGGCATTATCTGCTGTCGGGAGAGAGGAACCTAGGCCGCTAGACGCGCCGAGCCGTGGTTCGCCCGGGCTGCGGCTCAACGTCGACCCCATGTTCGGGAGGGGAGCCAGAGCCGACCTCAGCTTCCGCAAACAGCCCGCTCTCATACAACCGGCGATAGATTCCGTTGGCGAGTAGCAGTTCATCATGGGTGCCTCGCTCCGCGATTTCTCCCTCATCGATTACCAGGATCTGATCCGCCTGACGAATCGTCGATAGGCGATGCGCAATCACAAAGCTGGTTCTGCCCAATAAGAGTCGCTGCAGGGCGGCCTGGATCTCTCGTTCCGTCTCCGTATCCACACTTGCTGTCGCCTCATCCAGCACCAGAATCGGCGGATCCTTCAACAACGCCCGCGCGATCGATAATCGCTGTTTTTCGCCGACGCTGAGCTTGACTCCTCGTTCGCCAACCTTCGCGTCCAATCCTTCCGGCAGCTTCCTCACAAAGCCCATCGCAAACGCCGCCCTTAGCGCTTCCTCTAACTCCTGCTCGCTGGCAGCCGGTTTACCGAACAGCAGATTCTCCCGGATCGTGCCGTTAAAGAGGAAAGTCTCCTGTGTCACAAATCCCGTGATTCGACGCAACGTCGCCCTCGGCAACTCCCGGATCGAGCGTTGGTCTATCAAGATCTCGCCTCCGCCAGGATCGAGCTCATAAAAACGCTGCAATAGGCTGACCAAAGTCGATTTCCCGGCCCCGGTATGACCAACTAACGCGATCATTTGTCCAGGCGCGGCCGATAACGAGATATTTCGAAGAGCTCGGCGTCCTGGGTCATAACCAAAACTGACATTCCGATATTCAACCGACCCTAATGGATTGAAATCCTCGTCCGCCGGAAAGGCTTCTTCGGGCGGTTGATCCAGTATCTCGTACAAACGGTCAGCCGCCGCTCGGCTGCCTTGCAACATTTGGTTCAAGCTATGTAGCCGGCTAACCGGCTCATAGAGGAAGCGTACCAGGATCAAGCTGCCGACCAGTTCACCCAAGCCCATTTGCCCGTGCAGCACGGCATTCCCGCCAAAAGCAGTCACAATGACGAGGCCGCATCCGGCGAAAAACTCCATACTCGGATCGTAGATCGCCCAGGCTTTCATCACGACCAAAGTCGCTTCTTTCAACTTAATACCAGCCCGGTTGAATCGTCCGTGTTCTGCTTCTTCCCGCACGTAAGCCTTGATCTGGCGGATACCGGCTAAATTATCGTGAAGCAGCGAATTCATGACCGAGGCCGCTTTTCTTTGCCCGGCATAACGAGGTTTGGCGGTCAAAGTGTACCAAAGAGCACCCAGGGCCAGAAAAGGGACCGGAATCAGGGCCAAGAGTCCCAACGTGGGCTCCGTCGCAACCAACAGACTGGCAACGATGATGATCTGGAGCACGGCTACGCTGCCCTGCTCAATCCCGTCGATCAAAACTCTTTCGACGGCGTTAACGTCCTCGAGCACCCGCGTCATGATGTCTCCGGTCGCCTGTTGATCGAACCAGGATAAAGGCAAGCGCTGAATATGATTATAGAGATCGCTTCTCAGATCGAAGATGACCCGTTGTTCAAAGGTGTTGTTCAGCAGGATCCGCAAGCCATTTGCGACATTCTGCACTGCGAAAGCGCCCAAGGCCACCAGAGCCAACGGCAGAATCAGCTCGGGTCGATTCCCGCGAACCGCATTGTCGATGATCCGCTGGGTCACTCCAGGAAAGACCACCACGGTGATAGTCGCCAAAATCGCAAACCCAATCGTCCCCGCCGCCAGCCACGGATATCGACGCAAATAACGAAAAACACGAAAGATCGTCGGCATTCGAACTATTCCTTAGCCCGCATCTCAAAAAAATGCGCATGCATTTTTTCGAGATGCGGGCTGTGGCGGCGGAACGTCCCGGCTATCGCCGGCACGTTCTGCCGCTCGATAACCTTTCACTTCTCACCTCTCACCTCTCACCTCTCACCAATCACCTCTCACCAATCACCTCTCACCAATCACCTCTCACCAATCACCTCTCACCAATCACCTCTCACCAATCACCCTCCCCGCCTCTACCCGTCGCCACTTCCCGGGCCCCAAATCACCTAGCCACAATCGGCCGATTCTAACCCGGATGAGGCGCAACGTGGGGTAACCGACAGCAGCCGTCATCCGGCGCACCTGCCGATTCTCGCCTTCTTTGAGAACGATACTTAGCCAGGAATCAGGCACCGTTTTGCGGAATCGGATCGGTGGATCACGCGGCAAGACCTTTGGCGGTTCTTCATGCAACCTCACTTTGCAAGGCAAGGTCCGCCGGCCCTGTATAATCAGTCCACCGGCTAAACGTTCCAGCGCTTCCGGCATAGGGATCCCTTCAACTTGGACCCAGTACTCGCGTTCGTGGCCGATCTCCGGGTCAAGAATACGCTCGGTCCATCGAGACTCATCGCTGAGCAACAAGAGGCCCTCCGAATCAGAATCAAGCCTGCCGATCGGATAAACGGCCGGAGGAAAATCGAAACCGGCCAGCGTCCGATGATTAGACCCGTCCGGTGTAAACTGCGAGATTACGCCGAAAGGCTTGTGAAAGGCGATCAACACATTTTTGGTAGGGCGAGGCTCCCGAATTGCCAATTTAGTAGTCGCAGGGATCGTGAATGATCACAACCACATCATGCACAACACCGACTCGCTCGCCGAGCTGGAAAGAGCGCTGGATTATTCCGGAGCCTCGCCCTACCACTCAAGACGCTCAGGTATGACATGGACACTGCATTACCGATTTTTGAACTAGAGACCAGCATTGTCGAAGCCCTGACCACAACTCCTCGGTTGATCTTGCAAGCTCCCACCGGCTCCGGCAAGTCGACTCAGGTGCCTCAAATCTTGCTTGATCACGGATTATCCGGGGAAGGGCAAATTGTGGTGCTTCAGCCTAGGCGGTTGCCAACCCGTTTGCTGGCAGCTCGCATCGCCGACGAACGCGGGGCGATTTTGGGTGAAGAGGTCGGGTACCAGATTCGTTTAGATAATGTCGCCTCCCCATCCACTCGGATCCGGTTTGTTACCGAAGGGGTCTTGCTCCGGCAAATGGTGAGCAATCTTAAGTTAAACGGAATCTCGATCATCATTTTTGACGAGTTTCATGAGCGACATCTTTACAGCGATATCGCGCTGGCCCGATCTCTTGAAATTCAGGAGAACTATCGCCCTGACCTGAAGCTGGTTGTGATGTCAGCGACCCTGGAGACGGCTCAACTGCAAGCCTATCTGAATCCGAGCACGCTTCTTACCTCAGCCGGACGCACATTTCCTGTTGAGATCGAATATCTAAAACGTCAGGTAGTCGATGAACCACCCTGGGAGCTGGCGGTTGACGCTCTCCAACAGCCTGATCAGGACGACGGCGACGTGCTGATCTTTATGCCGGGGGCGTATGAAATTGCTCGTACCATCGAGGAGATCAAACGCTCCCGGTTCGACGGCATTGTATTGCCTTTACATGGTGATCTGTCGCCCCGCTCGCAGGACGCAGCGGTCGCTTCTTACGAAAAACGCAAAGTCGTCGTGTCCACCAATGTCGCCGAAACGTCGCTGACCATCGATGGCGTCACTTTAGTTATCGACAGCGGGTTAGCGAAAATCGCGAAGTACGACCCGAATCGCGGCATCAACACTTTGATACCGGAGAAAATCAGCCGGGCCTCGGCCGATCAACGTGCCGGCAGGGCGGGGCGAACCGCTCCGGGTCGCTGTGTCCGCCTTTGGTCCGAACGAGACCATCTGAACCGGCGAGCTCAAGATCTGCCTGAAGTGAAGCGACTGGACCTCGCGGAAATAATCTTGAATCTGAAAGCCACCGGCGTCTCGGATATTAATCGATTCCGATGGTTAGAACGGCCGGATCCACGATCGTTGGCGCGGGCCATCGAATTGCTGGCGGATTTGGGCGCAATCGATCGGCATACCGAGGAAATCACTACCCTCGGTAAGCGTATGCTGTCGTTCCCGGTGCATCCTCGCTACTCCCGGATGCTGTTAATCGCGGACAAACTCGGCTGTGTGTCCACGGTGGCTTTGATCGCGGCGCTGACCCAGGAACGGTATCTTTTGCGCCGAGCTGAAAACAAGCAGATGGAGCACGACCGCGAGCTTTTGCTCGGCGGTGAAGCGGAATCCGATTTCTTCGTATTAATACGCGCCTGGCTATACGCCAATGAGCATGGCGCAGAACAGGCCAAACGTCTCGGGATCCGCTACTCCGTTTCTCAACAGGTGGGACGGCTATTCGATCAATTCCTCGATATTGCCAAAGCCGAACGATTGGACATTTCCAGACCTCCGGATGATTTCGACGCGGAGTCACTGGGTAAATGCTTGCTGGTTGGTTTCTCTGATCATCTCAGCCGGCGCGTAGATGCTGGCACGTTAAGATGCGATCTGGTCCATAACCGGCGCGGTGTTCTGGCGCGAGAAAGTGTTGTGCAGAAAAGCCCGCTCTTTGTTGCCGCGGAGATTCGGGAGATCCAAGGCCGCGACGAAGAGTTCTTGATTCTACTATCGCTCGCCACCGCCGTGAGAGAGGAATGGTTACTTGAGCTCTATCCGGATGACTTCCAGGAATCGCGCACCGAGTACTACGACCCTGCGTTACGCCGGGTAGTGGGTCGCACCGACCTCACCTTTCGCGACCTGGTGTTGCACAGCCGCAAAACGGACCCTCGTTGCGATGATACAACAGCGTCGACTCTCGCCGCCGAGGTTATCAACGGTCGCTGCCCATTGGACCATTGGGACCATGAGGTCGAACAGTGGATAACCCGGGTGAATTGTCTGCACGATTGGTATCCGGAATTGGAATTACCCGAGATCGACCAAGAAGCGCGCAATTACTTAATTACCCAACTCTGCGACGGCGCCGTCAGCTACCGCGAGATCAAAGAGCGAGCGGTGTGGCCGGTACTCAAAGCTTGGTTACCGGCATCAAAATTACCGTTAGTTGATCGGCTGGCGCCGTCCCGGTTCGATCTTCCCGGAGGCAAACGTTTGAAGCTTTCGTACACCCGGGGGCAACCACCGGTCTTATCAGCGCGAATCCAGGATCTCTATGGAGTAGAAGAATCTCTCAAAGTCTGCGCCGGACGAATCTCAGTGCTCATTCATGTATTAGCCCCAAATAATCGCCCCGTTCAAATTACCCAAGAGCTGACCACATTTTGGCGTGAGGCGTATCCCAAGCTGAAGCTGGAACTTCAACGGAAATACCCGAAACACGAGTGGCGTTGAAATGATGCCTATGCATCATTTCATTTGGAATCTTCCGTCCAGGGCTTGTTCGTCTGGTAATACACCAAGCGCCTTTGAAACTGAGGGATATCTTCTGCGTCCCCGGACAAGATCGCCTTACCTTCCCAGCGTTGAGCCGAAGAGAAATCTCCCTGGGCCGCGTACGCCGCCGCTAAGACATCCAAAATCGTGGCGTCTTTTTGGTGCGCAAGTTTGGCCGCTTCGGTTGCCAGCTGCAACCCGGCAGCCGGGTTATGAATCTTTGGATCTTTCGTCGTGGCATACAACCACGCAGCTCCTGCCCGGCTATAAGGATCTTTCGCGTCTGCCTTCGCCGCCTCCAGAAAGGTATTGACGGCATCCGCTTTATTGCCGAGCCGGCTTAACGCGTTCGCTTTTAAAATCTGCAGCTGGCAAACATTCAACCGGTTGGCGTCTCCGTTGTTTGTCTGCAACGCATGATCAACCGCGTCGATAACATCCTTGTGCCGGTTCAAATTCGCCGCGGCTGCGGCTCGTGCCGCATATAACCACCAACGCTCCGGATGCTGTTTTACGGCCTTAGTTACAAACTTGTAAGCGTCTTTCCACTGGCCATTCTCACAAAACACCCCAAACGCGCTCGCTTCCGCTTTCTCTTCCGGCGTAAATTTATGCCCGGGAGGAAAAATCTCATCAAAGCTTTGGGTCGGCGCGGGCCCTTGGCCTTTCCGCGCAATTCGATGCTTCGTCAGGGATCGCTTAGAGTGCCCTTTGGCCGCTGCTTTCTGTCTGCTTGAAGTCGAAGAAGCCGACGCCGGTGATGCTGCATTCAGCAGACCTATCGCCACTAGAAGAATTACCGGAATTCTCAAAACAAATTTCACTTTTCCGCGCTTGAATACCCTAACCTCTGAACCGAATCTCAACCGTTTACAACCTGTCTTCGAAAAACTCTTGTAATCTGTCCACCTGACTGAACGTCGAGAATTTGCCGTAGACCTACTTTGTCGTCACGATTTTTTGGTTTTTTCTTTTTACCTGCATATTGTAGCAAACTTCTTAACTATGATTGCGGGAACTTCGAGCCGCGACGTAACGGTGCAAGACCGTCTCCGCGGAGCAGTTTGGGGTCAATTTGTCGGCGACGCCGCCGCCCTCGGTACACATTGGATTTACGATCTTCAAGAGCTGTCTGCTAAATTTCCAGGTGGAGTTGTTGGCTTTGAAGGCCCGGCGCCTGATCATTACCACGCCGGACGTAAGCCAGGGGACCAGACCCATTACGGTGATGGCGCATTGGTGCTCCTCGAATCGATTGCCGAAGTTGGTGCATTCGACGCCTGCGCGTTCGGCAAGCGATTCATAGAGACATTCGGGTCGCCCGATTATCATGGTTATCTGGACCACGCGACCAAGGGCACTTTGGAAAGTTATCAGCGGTTCTGCCAGGCTAACCCTGCCAATACCTATGACTTTCAACAGGGAGCTGACGATGACCAACTCGCCGGCGGGTCTCGTCTCGCCAGCTTAGTGACGCGCTACTGGCGCGACCCGAGCCTGCCGGATCTCGTCGAGGTCGCGACGAAGGTTTGTCAAAACAACCCGACAGCCATCGGCTATATGAAATTTCATGGCCTGTTCTTGGTAGAGCTTCTATTCGGACGGGACATCCACCGCGCCCTGAACAATGCGCAATTCAGACTCGATTTTGTGGCCCCAGCCCTAAGCCAGGAGATCCGTCAGAAAACGCAACAAGCTCTAGGTGAAACTTTCGAGGAAGTAACCGAGGCGACACTAACTTTCGGACAGGCCTGTCCGTTACCTCAGAGTTTTCCCTCGGCGCTGCATGCCTTTTTGAAGCATAGCGACGATTTCGAGACAGCTATCTTAGCTACTCTCCGCGCCGGAGGCGACAACGCCGGTCGTGCCGCTATGCTCGGCTCCTGGCTGGGCGCACACCTCGGTATTGACGCAATCCCCAAAGATTGGCGCTCAAAACTAACCGCCGAATCCCGCATCTCCGCCGCTCTGGACCGGATACTCCTGGACGAAAGCCGCTGAGGGAAGACGTGATTGGTGACTGGTGATTAGTGATTGGTTAAATGTCGGCGACAAAACCGCTACTCTGATGCCAATCACCGTCGAATTGAATTTCGCACTAACTGAGCCGCGGCCATCGCCCTCATCTAACCAATCACCAATCACCATTCACTAATCACCTTGCCGCTACTTCCCGCGCCGGCCAAACGAATAGCCTCGGCTCGTCCGGTATCCTCGAACCGGTTTCACTGGCCCTTTGGCTTCATCAAAGAGGGCCGTATAGACGTATGGAAAATTCTCCAGGCGGGCACGAGGCACTTTTTGGTCAATCAAGCGTTCAATATCCAACATCGCTTTCAGTTCCTCTGCCGTCACCAAAGTAAACGCATCCCCGGCGTGTTCAGCCCGGCCTGTCCGTCCAATGCGATGCACGTAATCTTCCGGATGAAGCGGAATATCGTAGTTCATCACATGGGTGACGCCGGCGATATCGAGTCCGCGCGCGGCGATATCTGTCGCCACCAACACTTCATAGGTGCCCTTCTTAAACCCCTCGAGCGCTGCGATCCGCTCCCGCTGGTTCCGGTCTGAATGAAGTACGGCAACCGAATGTTTTAGCGTCTTCAGCCGGTCAGAGATTTCATCGGCAGCCTGCTTCGTTCGCGTAAAAATGATCACACTTTCGTAGTGAGTTTGCTCCAACAATTGAACGAGCAGATCAAACTTTTGAGCCGAGGCTACCGGATAGAATGCATGAGTCACCGTCTCAGCCGCTCTTCTGATACCAATATCAATCACGACGGGATTCTGCAAAACCCAGGAAGCGAAGTTACCGATCTCAGGTGGGATAGTTGCCGAAAACAGAAGCGTTTGTCGCTGTTTCGGACAAAGTTCGACAATTTTACGGACATCCGGCAGAAATCCCATGTCCAACATGCGATCGACTTCATCCAGAACGAGAATTTCAATCGATCGCAAATCCATCACCCCTCGCTGCTGGAGGTCCAGCAACCGCCCGGGCGTGGCAATGATGACATCTACGCCGTACTCCAGCAATTTCCTCTGCCGCTCGTAACCGACTCCTCCGTAAAAGACCCCGATTTCGACCTCCGAAAAACGACCGTAATACTGGAACGCGCTCTCGACCTGTAGCGCCAGTTCGCGCGTTGGCTCTAAGACCAGGCAACGCGGACCCTTCCGCGAGCCGAGTAAAGTGAGGATAGGCAACGCGAACGCAGCCGTCTTGCCGGTGCCGGTCTGAGCCGACCCAATAAGGTCTTTCTTTTCGAGGATTAGCGGAATGCACTTCTCCTGAATTGGCGTCGGCTCGATGTAACCTAGCGACTGCACACCGTGCACCACTGCGTCTGATAACCCTAAATTCTGAAAGCTCATTCCGGGCTTGAAGTATCAGGCATCCGCCTGAAATCGCAAATGCCATAGGAGCCGGGAGTCAGAATCCAGGAGTTAGGAGCCAGGAGGTCAGCGGGCCGACACCCCTCACGTTTCTCCTTTTTTCACCATGTTAGCGTCTTCGTGTGGGCCTTATCGTCTCTGACATCGGGTGGCTGCCCCCTGTCCTCCTGGCTCCTGGCTCCTAGCTCCCGCCTTTGCTTTCTTAACCCCTTCAAGCTATCCCAAGAAAGTGACAAAAAAGGTTTTGTTCATTTGCACAGGGAACTTCTATCGGAGCCGTTTTGCCGAGGCCATTTTCAACTTCCACGCGGAGCAACGGAAAATAGCTTGGCAGGCCTACTCGCGCGGGCTGGCAATCCATTGGGCCGAGGGGTTCTTATCGCCGTTTACCGAGGAGGCCTTATCGGCTCGGCAAATCCCGCTCACCTACACGGGACCGACCCGGGCCCAGCTCACAGAGAACGACTTAGAATCCGCAGATCTTCGTATTGCCTTGGATCGCAAGGAGCATTTCTCGATGATGGAGCAACAGTTCCCAACTTGGACGGAACGAATCCAATACTGGGAAGTTCCCGATATGCCATTCGTACTTCCGCAAGTCGCGCTACCGACTATCGAAACCCGGATCCTCCATCTGCTGGATCACCTGCCAAATGTCGCTTGAATTCGATCTTCCCGGCATAAAAAAAATCGGCAGCGGTAAAGTCCGCGAAATTTTCGACGCTGACGAGCACGTCGTCATCGTCTCTACCGATCGCATATCCGCTTTTGATTGTATTCTACCGCAACCAATTCCGGGAAAGGGTGTGGTCCTGAATCAACTGTCGGCCTATTGGTTCCGGAAATTCTCTGATATTCCTAACCACTTCGTTTCAACCGAACCCGAAGAATTTCCTGAGCGATTTCGACCCTACGCAGCCCAGCTGGCCGGCCGTTCCATGCTGGTGCGAAAAGCCCCTCCGTTGCCCGTCGAATGTGTGGTTCGCGGCTATTTAGCGGGCTCAGCTTGGAAAGAATACCAAGCCACCGGCCAAGTTGGCGGCCACCCTCTACCCTCTGGATTGAAGCTCGCCTCTCGCCTTCCGGAACTACTCTTCACCCCCTCAACCAAAGCGCACACCGGACACGACGAACCGATTTCCTGGAACCAATTTCGGGAGTTAGTAGGGTCCAGGCTAGCTGAAGCAATTCGCGAGACCAGCCTCTCGCTGTTCATCCAAGGGAGCGATTTCGCTTACGATCGGGGGATCATCGTGGCCGATACAAAATTTGAATTTGGCGTGATCAACGACCAATTGGTGCTTATCGACGAATGCCTCACTCCGGATTCTTCGCGGTTCTGGCCGGTGGCCGGATACCAGGATGGGATTAGCCCGCCAAGCTTTGACAAACAATTCGTGCGCGACTATCTGGAGTCTGTCGATTGGAATAAACAACCGCCCGCCCCGCCTTTACCTGCTGAGGTAGTGGAAAAAACCGCTCAAAAGTACCAAGACGCCTTGGTACGATTAACGGGTTATCGGTTGGCCTCTCGCTAGTGTCCTGTCCCATAACCACCTTTCTTATTGTTTGATGATGATCGACTTGGAAAAGTACCTACCAAAAAAGGGCGGGATCGACCTAAAAAAGATTCTGGTAACCCCGGGTAAAGAAGTAAATCTGGGGAAGGATTTCGAGACCAGCTACACCGGCGCTTATAAGGACAAGAAAGAAGCCGAAGTCGATCTGACCGCTAACGTAACGCGCCTGGCCGAGCAACAGGACCTTTTATTCGCGACCGATACTTATTCGCTATTGATCGTGTTCCAGGCACTCGATGCCGCCGGTAAAGACAGCACCATCAAGCACGTGATGTCCGGCGTTAATCCGCAAGGCTGCCAAGTTCATAGCTTCAAGGCGCCGTCGGCCGAAGAGCTTGATCACGATTACTTGTGGCGAACAACGCGCAACCTCCCTCGTCGGGGGCAGATCGGTATTTTTAACCGATCCTATTACGAGGAAGTGTTGGTGACCCGAGTGCACCCGGAGCTCTTACAGAACCAGCATCTACCGCCAAAGCTGGACAAAAAAACCATTTGGAAACAACGTTTTGAGGACATCGCCAACTTCGAGCGTTACCTGACCAACAACGGGACCATCATCCTGAAGTTCTTTTTGAATGTGTCCGAGGCGGAACAGAAGAAACGCTTTCTGAAACGGATCGAGGAAAAAGAGAAGAACTGGAAATTTTCGGCTGCGGACATTCGGGAACGGCGTTCCTGGCCTGATTATATGCTGGCCTACGAACAAGCGCTCACTCACACTAGTACTTCCTGGGCGCCTTGGTTCGTTATCCCCGCGGATCACAAATGGTTTACCCGTCTCGCTGTTTCGCAAGTGATCGTCGCCACCCTCAAATCCCTGGACCTCAAATATCCCACGGTCCCGAAAAGCAAGGTGGAAGAGCTCGAAAAAGCGAAACAAGAACTTCTCAGCGAGAAGTAGAGACGCAGAACAGGAAGAAACGCAGTTTCTAAATGCATTTTGAAGTACTCGCCACTGACATTGTTTCCCGTGCCCGGCGCGGACGTCTAAACACCACACACGGTGTGATCGAGACCCCGGTATTTATGCCGGTCGGAACCCAAGGCACGGTCAAAGCCACCACCCCTTCCGAGTTATTGGAGGTCGGCGCCCAAGTGATCTTGGGGAATACCTACCATCTTTTTTTAAGGCCTGGCCTTCAGGTCATCGAGCAGTGCAGCGGGCTGCACAAGTTCATGGGCTGGGACCGTCCGATCCTGACAGACAGCGGTGGGTTCCAAGTATTCTCCCTCTCCAAATTACGACGTATCACAGAAGAAGGAGTCCATTTCAACAGCCACATCGACGGTGCACCCTGCTTCCTCAGCCCGGAAGTCTCGATGCACATCCAGCAAACTCTCGGATCCGACATTTTCATGGCCTTTGACGAGTGCCCTCCCTACCCCTGCGAATACGAGTACGCTGCCACTAGCCTGGACCGGACTTTGCGTTGGGCGCACCGCTGTCGCGCCTGGACCGAAAAACGGCGTAACGGCCCACGTTCTCTCCTGTTCGGAATCGTCCAAGGCGGAATTTATCAAGACCTCAGGGAAAAGAGTGCCAAGGGATTAGTCGACCTCGATTTCGACGGCTACGCGGTTGGCGGGGTCAGCGTCGGTGAGCCAGAGCCGGAGATGATGCGAGCCATCGATAACAGTGAACCCTTTCTCCCCCACGATAAGCCCCGTTATGCGATGGGATTGGGCACTCCGCCGCAGATGGTCGAGATGGTGGCGCGAGGAATAGACATGTTCGATTGCGTCCTACCCACTCGGTTGGCGCGCAACGGAACCGCCTTCACCGCCACCGGCACAATGAATCTCAAAAATGCGACTTATCGGACTGATCTTCGCCCCATCGAAGAAGGTTGCTCCTGTTCAACTTGTCGTTCGTTTACGAGAGCTTATATCCGGCATTTGGTGAAAGCGGAAGAAATCCTTGGCCTTCGACTGATCACTATCCACAACCTCCATTTTTATCTCAATCTAACGAAACAGATTCGGGCAGCCCTGGAGGAAGGCACTTTCGCCCGGTTTAGAGAGCATTTTGTGGCCAATTACGTCCGGTACGAACCCCAAGTTTCGGCGCAAGAATCCGAGGTCGATCAGTAGGGAGCTCTCGCGTGCCAGGTCCAGCGCACCGTTCTCGAGGGGAGCCGTCCCGCGGCCGCGGGATAACGTGGTAGGTCTGTAGGTTGGCAGCCCCCGAAAGCCTTCGGGGCGAGCAGGCGGTCCCGCGAACTACCCAGCGTTTTTGTAACCCAGCGCTTGGTTCTCACGGCGAAACTTGTTTCTCGCTGGGCTTTTGCTCCACGCACGCTAGACATAGAGCCATGAAATGGATCCTGCTTTGCTGGTTTCTTTTCGGCCCGTCCTTGCTTTTTGCTCAGGAGGCAACTGACGACGGGAAAATCATGCTGACGGTAATTTTGCGTCATGATCAAAGCAAAACCTTGGACGAAATCGATGACCACCTGATCAAGACCGGCTTCATCAAGAATTTCCCGCCGGAAGGAGTCGAGATCGTTTCTTATCACATCGTCATGGGGATCGGCCACATCATCACTCTGCGATTACCCCCGGATAAGCTAAGAGAGGTCAACGTCGCCTTCGAAAAAGGCGTATGGGGCGCATTTCGCACTGAATTTTATCCCACCTACGATTACCTGAAAATTTTCAACGATTTGAAGCAGAATGCACCGGCCCCCGAACCGGAAACCACTCCGGTCCGGCCGACACCTACCGCCACCCCAACTCCTAAGCGCAGCGTCCATCGGCGAAGCTCATAAGGGTGAAGGAGTCCAAGGAGTGCGAGGAGATGCCTCAGGATGGATTTTGCTTGTGATAGCTGATTCGCTGTCCTTTTGATACCAAGCGATCCCGCTTGGCTGTTCACCTGCCCGGCGTCGCTTGTCCTTGTACTCCTTGTACTCCTTGTACTCCTTGTACTCCTCGTACTGTACTCCTTCTGTGGCATCCCGAGGAGCCTAAACGGTCCAGAGGAGAGCACCCTCCCCGATAACCCCTCACCCGAATTAGGAGTTGACAAAATGGTGTCAATGGCCCAGCTTCCCAGTTCCTTCGGCCCCAGGGCCATTCAAAACGAGCCGTCAGCACTGAACTATGTCCAGCTATCTCCTCGATGAAGCCTCTAAAGTCATTACAAACACTGCGGTTCTCGTTAACCTCGTTTCCAAACGAGTTCGACAACTGAGCAACGGCCAAAGACCGTTAGTCGAGATCGGTCCTCGAATGTCAAATGCCGATATCGCCCTCCAAGAGATTATCGAAGGCAAATTAATTTGGGAGGCAACGGAACCAGGCCCCGGCCGCGTCTAAGCTGTGGCCTATCGCTATGCCAGCGGAGATCGCCTCAAATCGGCGAGCATTTCATAATTATCAGATCCTAGAAAAGCTCGAGGCCGGCATCAGCTTGACCGGTACCGAGGTAAAATCTATTCGAGCTGGCTTCGCCAATCTCAGCAATGCGTTTGCCCGCATCGAGAATCAGGAGGTATTCCTCTACGACGCTGATATTCAGCCGTACGCACGCGCCAGCCACGAGCAGCATGACCCCAAACGGCCTCGCAAGCTACTGCTGCACAAAGCCGAAATCGCCAAGCTTTTCGAAGCCAGCGACGTAAAGGGCCTAACCCTCGTCGCTCTCCGGTTGTACTGGAAGGACCAGCGAGTAAAAGTCGAGATCGGTATCGGAAAAGGCAAAACCCACGCTGACAAACGCCAGGATCTTAAGGAAAAAGCAGCCAAAGACGAAGCCAGGCGCGCCGCCGATTCCTTCAATCGCGGAAAGTTCTGAGGGCGGCCTCCGGAAAAAACTCGCGGTTTTGCCACTCTCCCGTTCCCGGCGATCACGGCGCTCACGGCGTTCCCGCTGCGGTCTACGGCCCAACGCCTTGCCCATCATGTAGTTCCACTCCGTTTATCTCCGACTAGTTTTGGTTACTTACTCCACTTGCGCGGTCGCCATTTTTCACTGCCGCCGAAACGGCTAGAATCCAGGCCGGGCACCTTTCGCTAACCATTAAGACACACAATTGCCAGTTAGCAGACCTTGTGAATAACTTGGCAATAACTTACAAGAACTTTCCCCGTTTAATCATTTGCATCCGTCCGGTTGGCCTCACTCGGACCACAAGCGGTTAGCTATTTGAGCCGCCGGAAAGCGCTTCATCTCAATCGGCCGCCTATTGCTTCCGGAACGATCCGATGAAAACTGGCGGCCAGGACGCTGGCATCTCAAAACCGGTTTCACCACCGCGGCGCTCGCGGAACGGCTATTTAACTGCCTCTAGAGGGTTATCCTCGAAAGTCATCTGCATACACGTCATCCACTAATATTCCGCAAGTCCTTGCCGGCTGAGGTCTTTTCATTCCGCTTTTAGGATAAGCGACTGATGACGGGGGATGTTGTCTGAGCCGGCACGCGGCCGTCGCGCGATCTCTTTTGCAACAGAGCGAATGCAGGCACCATGAAGAAAAACGTTGTTAATAAGCATAACAATACCCCTAAGGCGCACACTGTCCCCAACCCGCTCAGAGCCGGGTTTTGCGCCGGAATCAGGACGGCGAAACCCGCAAAAGTGGCTAACCCGCAAATCGAAAGCGGTTTGAGAACGTTTGCCAGATTTTCCCGTAGATCACCTTCCCGCCGGCTGACAACCAAGAATTGGATGCCATAGTCCACACCGATCGCGAGTACCAAAGGAAACGCGAGCGTGTTTAAGAGGTTGATGCTGACGTGGAGAAGTTTCAGCGCTGCCACCAGCCCCAGCATCGACAGCAACAGGGCGGACGCGTGGATTAACCATAGGGAAAGCCGGCGGTACACGACCCAAAGCAACAACAGGATCAGCACCCCGACGACCGTGGTAAACGTCACCAATTCGCCTTTTGCCCATGGGATCAGGTCCCACAAAGTATATTGCCAGCCACTAATCACTGCCTTGGGATCGGCCCGGTGAATGAACTCACCAAGTTTAGCTTGGTCCTCCTGCGACTGAATCGGCTGGGCGGTTCGCAACATCCCCGCTTCCGTTCGCTGGTCATCCGAGAAAAACTGGTTGAGCAGGAACCACCAACTCGATTTCTCCGGGAAGATCTTGGTCCAGTCTGGCAGTCCAGAGGCCGTTTGTTCAGCCTGCAATTTGTCCAACAGGACGAATACGGATTCAAAAGCATCGGTAGCGAACCCATTTTTCTCCAGCGTATCGCGAACATTTTGCTTCACCTGATTGAAATCGATGCCTTTCAGAATGGCGCGGTTCTCTTCGATCCGTTGCGGATTCAGGACAAAGGCGGCCGGGGTGGTGGCGCTCTTTAAGTAACCGGACTGCAACCCTTGTTTGAAAGCATCGTCCAGCCGATGCCAACGGTCATAAGACTCCTGTTGGCTTCCGGCTGTAACCAGCACCCGGACAGGATCGGATTCCTGCTTCAGCTCTGCGCTCATCACCTGCAAAGCAATTGAAGCCGGGATGGTCTTTGGTTGGAGAGAACGCGGGTTAGTATCGAATTTCAGCGGAATGAACGGTCCAACCGCAATCACTGCGCCAGTGAGTAAAACCACCACGGCAATTCCCAGCACGATTCGAGGTTCACGGAAGGCCGCGTTGACAAATTTCGTTGCTCCCAACAGGAGAAAATCGGCCTTCTCGACTGGTTTAACTCGCTTAAAGAAAAGGAACAGGAACAGCACCATGAACAGACCAGCCATGGTGACCCCCAACGCCACTAAGGTGCCAAGCTGAGCGAATCCGGCGCTCTTGCTGAAATTGAGCGCGAAAAATCCGATCGCCGTCGTGCAAACCACATAAAAGATAGCGGCGCCAATGTCGCGCACCGAATAGAACACTGCTTTGGCGTGCTCGTCGCCCAGCCTTCGTGCCTGCTGATATCGGCCAAACAAAAGCAGACTGAAATCAACACCCAGCCCTACCAAGATCGAGAAAAACCCAATGGCGATGACGTTGATGCTTTTGAAAATCAGCATCCCGAGCGCAAGCGAGACCAAGGCGGAGAGAATCAAGGTCAGGCAAATCCCCACCAACGGGAGAAACCGACGAAACGCGACATAGAAAAGCCCGCTGACGATCGCGATCGAAAGCACCGCGCTCAGAATGGCGTCCATCTCCATGCTCTTGGAGATTTGCGCTACAAAAGGGATACGTCCGGTAGTATAGATCTTTGGTTGATAACCCTTCCATTCCTTGATCATCCGCTGCTGGAAATCATCGAACACTCGCATGGTCGCCTGACAACCTCGCGGACTGCTGTCGGTTTGCCGAACGATAGCCAGGCCCAATTGGTAAAGATTGTCTTCGGATGCCAGGGCGGCGCTTTGCGTCAGCGAAGCATTCGACGCAAAAGGTCGCATCGCTCGCGCAAACAACCCGAGCGGGTCCATGTTGGCCTGCATTTGGGACCGGATCGAAAACATGTCATTAATGGTCTCCCGCATTTGGGCTAGCCGTTCTTCCACTTTCGCCGGCTCTAACAATGTCAGGGCTTCTCTAAACTGGTCTTGAGGGAGATTCAGTAAAAGCGAAGGGATGACTCCCTGGATCTCATCGATTCCGTCCTGGCTCTCGATCGGCGGCCGGTCAAATACCCGCACCACCCAGGGTTCTTTGGCCAGTTCCGCCATGAAATGAGTGCGAAACGCGTCCACGTCATCGCCGTGCCCTGCTTCACCCAGAAACCCGAATACTACCTGACGCGAATCGGCAAACTCACTGTTCTGGATTTTCAGGCCCTGAACCGACTCGAAGTTTTGAGGCAATAAGTTGAGATAGTCCGAGTCGAGATTCCGCCGCAGGCCGATAGTCAAGATCGCCAGCAGACCGACTCCGATCGCCAGGAGAACCAGTAGCTTTGTCCGGTGCGCAACCGTGTGGGAGATGAATTCGACCAGCTTACGAGTGAAGCGAGCGAATGATGCGTCAGTAACTAATTTCATTAAACAAATGGCTTCAATTCCGAGCGGTCCAGAAGGAGTCACTGGCCAACGAATCGGTTTCGGGAAGAACTACGTTACGACCCAGTTGCATGCAACCGCGGTGTGGAGCGCGCCCCGCTTACGTTGACGCGCAGCCGCCGCCGCGCGGAGGCAGCGCCCTACACGTTCACGGCGTTCCCGTTCGCTCCCGCTCGTTCCCGCTCGTTCCCCACGCCGGTTGCAGCACCGCCTTAGCCGTTAACACACGTTCAACCGCTTCAATCACTTCCGGGACAGAAATCCGATTCATACAACGAAAATCGATGGGACACTCCCTTAAAAAACAGGGGCTACATTCCACATGATGCCGGATAACGATATGACCTGCGCCCGTGGGTCCCGTTAACGCCGGTTCCGTAGACCCGAATAGCGCGATCGTCGGCACGCCGAGATGCGCGGCCAGATGCATCGTACCGGTATCGTTCGTCAACAGTGCCCGGCAACGGCTCATTTCGCTCATTAGCTGCGACAGCGTTGTTTGCCCCACCAGGTTAGTTCCGTTCGCTCCTAGCTCCGAAGCGATCTGTTCTCCGAGGGGACGCTCCTTAGCGGTACCGAAGATAAGCCAGCGTATGCCGTGTCGTTCGGAGAGGATGCGGGCGGCTTCGGCAAAATGCGGCCACCGTTTGGCCGGACCGTATTCCGCCCCCGGACATAGTCCCAAAGTCAACGGCTCCGCCCGGCTAGCCGCTACGGATGGAAGCGGTTCTGAAATATCCGCCCCGATCCGCTCGGCCATTCGGAGGTAGATCTTGGCATGATGGGTAACCGGCCGCGGCGACGCCGGCTCCGGGATAAACTGGTTCAAAAAAAAGTTGCGCCACGGCCGGCGATAGCCAACCCGGCGCGGAATTTTAGCCAGCCAAGCCTCTAGTCCCGACCGCGGTGAATTCGGGAGAAGGATAGAGACATCGAACTTACCCTTAAGTTTGTTAGCAACCGCCAATACGCCTTCCTTCGGCTCGATCGGGATAACCGCGTCCACTTCCGGAATCGATTGCCAGAACTCAACCAGGTTTCGTTTTGCTAGTATCGTGACCTCTGCGTCCGGCCGGCCTCGTTTAATCCGTCGCACCGCCTCGACCGACATCACGGCGTCTCCCAGCCAATTGCTTGATCGGACAACGATTCGAAACGGCTTAAGTTTGCCCACGCCATCCGGAATAAAAACTCCTCGCTTATATTCCCGGAGCAGGAACCGGGGAGACGGGATCTTCCAACGATCATGCACCCAGAACCAATCCGCCGGATTTTCCCTAATCTTTTCCTCCAGGCGCCGATTCAAAGCGTAGGTCATTTCCTCGATCGAAGCTTTGGGCGGAAAATCTTCCAACCAACTATCCAAGTACCAACGAGCCACCCCCACAGTCCGCACCAACGCCCAGCGGATCCCGGAATGAGTCTTCTTGGCCATCATGGCGGGTAACGGGGTGGTCGAGCAGATCCGGTCAAAAAAAGGAACCCAGATTCCTTTGTCGCCGGCGTGCTGGTCGGGTAATACCGCCAAAACTCCTCCCTCCTTCAATATGGTAATGCCACGCTTGAATCCTTCGCTCCGATCCAGCAGCTCCACGCCGCTCAGCCCCCTAAATTTGCGGACATGTTCGTCAATCAAACGGTTACGAAGTCGCTGGAAGACCGCCCCGATTTCCCGACGCGTGTCCCAATTTGGAGCGGTAGCCATTAACTCCCAGTTGCCGATATGCGGCACCAAAGCCACTATACTGGTCTTTTCGATCTCCTGGCCGCGACCATAGCCGCTGACATCAAAGTATTTCCGGATTTCTTCCCAAGGCTTCTGCGCCAGCACAAACGCGCACAAAAAGTTCGCTCCTAAAGTCTGAAAATGTTTGCGAACGCTCTCTTCGACTTGCTTAGGCGTCCATTCCGGCATCGCTCTCGTCAGGTTTCGTCGCGCCAGGTCCCGGTAACCAGGCAGAATCGCCCAAACCATCAACCCGACCGCCTGACCGATTCTAAACGTCCACGTAAGCGGGAAAATGAGAAAGACCGCCCCGAGTCCCAGGTAGAGCCAGTAAACGACTCTGTCAGTGAATTTGACCCGCCGCGGCGGTTTAGCAGGCTTCGTCATTCGTAATAGAAATCTTCAGCCAACAGAGTAAACCGGCGCAGTCGGAACATTTTACTGGCATAGCCTGAATCCTTCACACATGCATACGCATTTGTGGAGGATTCAGGCTCGGGGATGAAATTTCTTATGGATCGCTTTTAACCGATTTTGGTCGACGTGAGTATAAATCTCGGTTGTTGAAATGTCTGCATGACCGAGCAGCTCTTGAATGATCCTGAGGTCAGCCCCGTTGCTCAACAAATGCGTAGCAAACGAATGCCGCAACAGATGCGGATAAATTCGGATATCGAAGCCGCCGAGCTCAGCGATCTCTTTAACGATTTGCCAGACCCTTTGCGGGGTCAATTTCCGGCCGCGCCTCGACAGAAACAGCTCGCTCCCCGTACGTGGGTTCACCAGGGTCCGTCGCTCGCTTTCGAGATAATCATTGATGGCCTCGCAAGCTTTCCGCCCGACGGGCACCAGCCGAGTCTTATTGCCTTTGCCCGTGACCCGAATGAACCGGTCCTCTAGATTGATCTGCTCCAATCTTGCGTTGGTCAGCTCACTGATCCGCAGCCCGCTGCTGTAAAGCAATTCCAGTATCGCTCGATCTCGCTTTGCAAACGGCCGTTGGTGGAGATCCACTTCCAACAACGTTTCAATTTGCGCCTCATTCAACGTATCCGGCAAATACCGTTCCACCCGAGGTAACACCAACACATCCGCCGGATCATGAACAATCAACTGGCGAGACTTCAAAAACCGGAAAAAAATCTTCAAAGCCACCACAATCAACTTGAGTGACGCCGCCGCCAACCCTCCGCGTTTTCGTTCCGCCAAATAGGTGGTCAACTGATCTGTAGTGACCTTAGAAATCGCCGGCGCTTCCCCCTGCCTCCCATACCAAACCGCGAACTCCTCCAAAGACCGCCTGGTCGATAGCTGATAATTCTCCGACAACCCCCGCTCCGTCGCCAGAAACAGGATGAAGTCGTTAATCTCGTTATCGAATGGCGTATCCAAGTCCTGGGATTCTACCACAAAGCAAATACCAACCGCGAATGGACACGAATAGACGCGAAATTAAGAGTTAGCTGAGCCACGCCAACCCGCCGGGAGGGGAGCCGCTTTACCACGAGACAGCTCTATCGGTTGCTAGCAGGCGGCTCCCGGAAACGGCTCCTCGCATTGGTTAAACCCAGCGCCTCACCCCCTTCGCGTGCATTCGTGTCCATTCGTGGTTCGCATTCGCGGTTGGTCTTGCCACATTTCGCGGTTGAGATTTCCCGAAACTGCCCCATGATTACGTCTTCTCCGCAAAACGCGGGCATAGCTTAATGGTAAAGCTCCAGCCTTCCAAGCTGGCTATGAGGGTTCGATTCCCTTTGCCCGCTCTCCGCTCTAATCATCTAAGCTTGAGCAACTTACAACACGAATCCGAAATCGCGTTTCTCCGACTTAGAGCATGTTCAAGATTGTTTTTAGTTGTATATGCGTGAGCTAAGATGCACAGACCCAGAAACATCCGAAAACGCTTAAGGCTTCGCCAGTCCCCTTGCATGCCAATCTCTTCGCTGTTTCTGGCGGCTCGAGACCTTGATCCACTCAAATGAGCTCTCTGGGGCTCATTCGAAAACGTTTAACGTACGAGAGCTGGTTTGTTATGGGGGAGGCCGAGCGAATGATTATCTCAAGCCGGTATTTACAAAATGTCGGCACATATTAAAATATGTCAACGTTTTGTAATGAAATCACGAGCACACTCGCCACTCTCATCGAAGACCGGAAAGGAATCCGTAGTTCGAACCCGCGAACTTGAAGCGCAAGGCGTTTCACGCCCAAGAATCCGAGAGCTCGTATCTAGCGGACGGCTACAAAGGCTTGGACGCGGTCTTTATATCAGATCAGATGCAGACATAGGAGAAAATCATGCTCTAGCAGAAGCAGGTAAACGCATTCCTAACGGTGTGGTATGTCTACTCTCGGCGCTACGATTTCATAATCTTACCACCCAAGTTCCTCATGAAATTTGGATTGCCCTCGACAGAAAAGCTCGGCGCCCCGTGGCCGATTATCTCCCTCTGCGAGTAGTCCGGTTCTCTGGTGCAGCGCTTGATGAAGGTCAGGAACAACATCTTATAGAAGGCGTGTCGGTACGTATCTATAACACCGCTAAGACCGTGGCCGACTGTTTCAAATATCGGAATAAAATCGGTCTAGACGTGGCGCTCGAGGCCCTGCGAGAAGCGTGGCGCACCAAATCCTGCACGATGTCCGAACTTACTAGTTACGCGCGTATCTGTCGCGTAAGCAACGTCATGAAACCATATCTCGAAAGCTTGACGTGAGTTCATCGCAGAAACGAAACCTGGCGGCATCGGTGTCAGCGGTTGTTAGCACTAGTCGTCCGACACGCGACGTTGATTTGCTGGGCTTTGGCCCAAGCGACAAGGATGAGCTTGAACGGATCTTCCGCCATCTCTGTGAAATGGCCGTCGAGCCCGACGGATTGCGCTTTAACCCACAAACGGTGAGAGCACAGCCTATCCGGAAACAATCAGGGTATGCCGGCGTCCGGGTGACCATGGAAGCGTTCTGGAAAACGCGCGGATCCCGATTCAGGTCGATATCGGCTTTGGCGATGCAGTGACACCAGCGCCTGAGATTTCGCTTGGATTGGTCGCTCGGAGGCAAATGGAAGGCAGCGCCCGAGGAGTAAAAAGCCGCTGAATCTCTCTACGATGACGCGGCCTATAACTAGGGCCTGAGCGAGGCGGTTGCTGCGGTTACAGCAGCAAGAAATCCTCCGGCAACTCTCAGCGCGGTATAATCGCCCTGATTCATCTAGTGGGTGAGCTTTCTTGAAATTACGCTCGCAAAGTGCACATTGTGCACGTGAAAACGATCTCTATTCGTGATCTGCATCTGAACACAGGCGAATGGATCCGACAGGTAATCAACGAACGAAAGATTGTGATCACTGAGCGCGGCCAACCGGTTGCGACATTGATACCATTTGAAGCGACGCATACCGCGACTTTGTTCGCCAACCGGAAACTCGTACCCGGGTTTGAAAAGCTGCCGCTAACTCAGCATGACTCAACCGAGTCGATTTCTACTGATCGCGACCGAGCATGATCTATTTCGACAGCAACTATGTTGCCAAATGTTATCTGAACGAACTCGGGAGCCCTGCGGTCCGGCAACTCGCCCAGTCACAAAACAGTCTTTGTTGCTCCGAATTCGGCCGGATTGAAGTGGTCAGCACGTTCCATAGAAATTTGCGGGAGCGACTCTTAACCAAAGCGCAACTGGAAATAGTCGTCGTCCAATTTGAAGCAGATGACGCCAGTGGCGTTTGGACTTGGCTACCTTTTACCCCAGATCTCTGCCGCAAAACGTCCACTCGTATTAGAAGCCTTCCGGCGTCCACGTTCATTAGGGCAGGCGATGCCTTACATCTCTGTTCCGCCGCCGAAAATGGATTCTCCGAAATCTACAGCCATGATCGTCGTCTGCTGGCAGCAGCGTCCTTCTTTGGCTTAAGACCAATGAACGTAATCCCCTAGCGCTTAGCCCGCGAAGCCTCCACCCTTCATAGATCGGCAGCGGTGGTGGCTCAATTAATTGCGGATGTGGACGGTCAAGAAAATATCGTCCCCTACCGCTGGCACGCTGCCCTTTATCCCGTACTCGCTCCGCTTGATGACGAGATAAATATCGGACCCGGTCTGCGATTCACCTTTCGAATCTTTACTTTGGCCAACGCGGTTGGACCGAACCGTCAGCGGTTTCGTGACCCCGTGGAAGGTGAACTCTCCCGTCAAGGCGTACTGTTGGTCGTTGACCCTTTGGGCCGACGTGCTCTTGAAAGTGATAAGGGGAAACTTTTCCACGTCCAGAAACGCCGGGCCTTTGATCTCGTTGCTGATCTGCGGAACCCCGGCGTCCAACGTTTCGGCTTTGATTTCGAGTTTAACGGTCGATTTTTGTGGAGCGTCGGGATCAAATGACACCCTTCCAGAAACGCCTCCGCAGAAACAGCCTTCAATGTTCGTGGTCCACAAAAGGCGAACCTTGAATCGCACGAAAGAATTTTCCGGATTGATCTCGTAGTTTTCGGGGACTGCAACTGCCTGAGTTATGGTCCACGCGAGAAGTAGGGCGGAAAAGATCGACTTTTTCATGGGATTGCGGCGTACGCGCCAACGATCGGAGCCACATTCCCTTCCAATTCTTCCGATGGTAGCACATCGCTCCGTAAGATGCTCGCTCGGAGTGGATTCTAACTTAAAGGCCAAAATCAGATTTTGAGATTGCCCAAATCAGCCGGGAGCAATACGAACGAATCAGCACTGCCCCATGAATGGTAAATTTCGCCTGAGCTGCGTCCTGATTGGTGTTCTCGTTTCCGGATGCGTTGAAACGGTTAGGATTTCTTACCCAGCAAGTTCGGAGATTCATCCGGAATTCGACCGAACGTACACGAGCTGGAACGGAGAACGCGTAGAGGTCAATTGGACACCCACTTTGCAGGCTGAGTCGTCCAGATACTTGGCCAGGCACGACCACGTCCTGCTCGCAAACTCAATCCACGAGAGTGGTCTCCGCGATGAACATAAGATCGCGGGGAAGGGGACACCCCTGGTGGTCTACACGAAAAACCGCCGTAGCACACCGAAAGAGCGACACTATCCGTCAAGCGGTATCGTGCTTGGAATAACTGCCGTCAAAGAAGCGCGCCCAGGGCAAGTACCATTGCTCAAACTCTATGATTCGTTCGACCCGGCCGTCGTGCGATCCTCTGCCGGCCCGGATCCGATTGCAGCCAATTACACGGCCACGTTAGCGGTATTATTTTCGCACGCCCGAAAAGTGGCCGGAAGCTCACTCGCATCGTTCATGAGCCCGGACAATCCAAGTTTCGCCACCGGCATCTATCTGATTCATCCTTACGATCCCAATAAGATTCCCATACTCTTCATTCACGGCCTGCTCGGTACTCCGCTTTCGTGGCAAAACCTGACCAACGAACTGTGCTCGGACCCGAAAATTCTCGAGCATTATCAACCGTGGTTTTTCCTTTATCCGACCGGGCAACCAGTCTTGGAAAGCTCAGCGCAACTTCGCGAGGACTTAGAGGCAACGCAGCGCTTATTCGATCCAAGCGGCAGCGCGGTCGCCTCGCATCACATCGTCGTTGTCGCTCATAGCATGGGAGGACTGTTGGCGCATACTTTGGTGTCAGACTCACGCGACGCTCTCTGGAACGTGTTCGCGACCAAGCCGCTGAACAGCCTAACCCTCCCCGCAGACGACCGAGATTTAATGCAAACGTATTTCTTCTTTCAGCACCAGACCTCTATTGATCGAGTGATCTTTCTTTCTGTTCCTCATCGAGGTAGCTCGCTGGCAGGCGGCCTTGTCGGCACCGTAGGTAACCGGCTCATCCGACATTCCAAAGACCCAGCCCGCGCACTGAAAGAATTGGCCGCAGAAAACCCGGGCGTTTTGGACCCGTACTACGCTCGAGTGAATGCGCGCGGCGGCCCAACCAGTCTGTATTCGATCGCACCGAATCCCTTAATAAACGGTCTGGCTGCCTTACCGATTAAGGTTCCATTTCACAGCATCATCGGAAATCTCGGAGTAGATCTGGGACCTGACAGCACAGACGGGCTCGTCACCTATAGTAGCGCCCATTTGGACGGAGCTGAATCTGAAAAAATCATTCCGGCGGGGCATTACCTAATGGCGAATCCAGAAACGGTCGCTGAGATCAAACGCATTTTGGAGGAGAATATCGCGCGAAGGGCTAAGCGGTAGAATTGTTGGCCGATCGGATCGAGGTCTCAGCCTAGAGGGTGCAGCCCTAGCAGAGTGTTGGAAAACGGCTCCGTAGGAGCCAGATCTTTATAGCCGCGACGCAACCAAACGGGATCAGCTCCGTAGGAGCGAAATCTAGTTGCGAACTTTGGTTGCTTACGGAATCTGCGATTTGATGTCGCTCCTAACGGAGCTGATCGCTTTGTCGGTCGCCGTAGCTATAAATATTTTGCTCCTACGGAGCCGGTCGTCGACTCCGCTGACTTAAGGGGCGTAAACACGTCACGGGCGCCGGGCGTCGCGTCTATGCAAACGTCATATCTGCGAACATTTCCAGGCGTCGGCACCCCTTTCGAGCAGGGCGGAGAATCAAAGCCCCGCTTGTAAGTTGTTCAGTGCGGCTTTGCTCTGTTACGATAAAAGCGTGAACAACGAAGGCTCATTCCGGCTCCCCCCAAACGGATGCGGAACCCATCGCAAAATCAGCCGACGAATCAAATCTTTTGCGCGTTGGATCATAGCCTGCGCTCTCCTTTTAACCCCTGGCGTTCCGGTTCACGCAGGATGGCTAAAGCCGGATGTCAACTTCTCTAACTATGATGCGCCGTTATGGGTGCAGATCACCAACCGCATTAAGGACAAGGTGGCGGCACGATTGGGACAGGGCGTAAACACCCAGGACCGCTATTTTATTGTTCCGTTCGCTTTCCAAAAAAGGTGGAATCATGCGCAGTTTGCACACTCGTTCATATCCGTGATACGCGTGCTCGGTGATGAAAAACAGCCCAGGCTCATGCCGGGACTCAGGCGAGGGCGGTTCAAGAATCGGGAGTTTGAAGCCTTTACTATCAGCTGGGCTCCTCACGATTTTGGTACTAATCCGGTGTGCGTTTTCTGTGGTTTCGGCAGCCGCATTTTTCCGACCTGGAACAAATGTCCTATCGTCGTCGGGAGAAATTTCAAGCTGGAGGAGACACTGAAGATCGCGCTGAATGAGAAAGGTGCCGTCGGGGTGTGGGGACCTTACGAAATCAAAAAAGAGGCGTTTGATCTGGGCGTGAAACGAAAACTTTTCCTGGACGGAGGAAAGATCAAGTACAAAGCCGATGACCGCCTTACTCGCAAGGATCTAGTGGCCATCAATTGTTTCCATGCGATGGCGAACCTGGAAGAACCTTATCCTAACGGCGGATTTCTTGGGACCGGATTCAAGATGTGGGGCATCGATGGCACCGCCCGAGTTCTGATCGAATACACCAAGGCGGTTCAGGACAAAGGACTCCTGCTCGAACCGGTCGATATCAAGAAAGATCTCTACGGATTTGTGTATGCCAGGGAACAGAATAGCCGTGCGTACAATCCTTTCCGGAAATGCATCAGCATACCACGAGTAGGTTGGGCGGTTTGCGTTTGCAGTTAGCAGTTGGCAGTTGGCGGTTAACCGCTGCCGATGCTTATCCGAATCCCGGGCCAATCACCAATCACCAATCACCAATCACTGATCACCGCCCCCTACCACCTCCCCCGGGCAGACGTTTGATTTGTAGCCCCGAAGCCCTTATCCGTGCTTTATGGACGTGCTCCAGACATTAGCCGTAGCACTGGGCCTCGCGGCGCTCTCAGGGTATAGCCTTTATTTGACCGTTTTTCTGACCGGACTAGCGGTCCATTTCGATTGGATCCATCTGGCGCCTCAATACGCTTCTCTCTCGGTTTTGGCCGACCCGACTATCATCATCATCTCCGGCATCCTTTTCGTAATCGAGTTCTTCGTGGATAAGATCCCTTGGCTCGACTCGCTCTGGGACGCGATCCACACCGTGATTCGGCCCATTGGCGGCGCCCTTTTGGCCATTCAAGCCTTAGGGCATCCGGGACCCGTTTTTAATGTAGTGGTTGGTTTAATCGCGGGCGCCGTCACTTTTACATCGCACAGCGTCAAAACTGGTACCCGGCTCATAATTAATCAGTCGCCGGAACCTTTCTCTAACGTGGCGGTTAGCTTGGGAGAAGATCTTTTGGTGGGGGCTACTTTCGCGCTGCTTTGGACCCACCCCATTACTGCGCTCACTATTCTCGTCATCCTTTTTTCCGTGGCGTTTTATTTTCTGCCGCGCATCTGGAGAACGATCCGGATGCGGGTCTGGTTTATACGCCAGAAAATGAAACAACCGGCCCGCCGAACCGCCGTAGAGCTCCTGGCCGATCTCCCGGGTCCTTATGAGCGCTGGTTCCGCAAGTTGGTTCAGCCGCAGCAAACCGTGCGTTGGGCTGTCCCCTGCATCACAGGCAAAGGGAAGCTGATTCCCCGGGATCAATTCGGTTATCTGGCAGCGACTGAAGAAGAGCTGTCCAAACTGTTCTTTCTGGTAAAAGGCTGGTTCAGCTCCGCCAAGCTGTTCGAGATTGAGGAGTTTGAACCCACCCTCAAGCAGCGTTTTCTTTTCGACGAAATCATTCTATTTACCCCAGGCAAAACCGATCGATACAGTTTCCGGTTCGATCGTAGCCAAGCCGGACTGGCTCCCTTGGTGTTAGAAGACTTGAAACGGCGGATGGACGCATCCCGGCAAGTTCTGTTGATGCCGCCAAGCCAACCGATCACCGAACAGGCGAAGCCGGTTCACGCGATTCTGAGAGATGAAAGCATCTCCCTTGCGCCTTCACGTCCGGACGGCAACACTCAAAACGGCGCGTAGAATCGGAGGTCCGCCCCACCAAGGAGGAGGACCCGTAGGTTGTCGACCCTGATTTCCTCTCAATCACCTTGCCCGTTCTTCCCAACCTATCTGCGTAAATCTGCGTTCATCTGCGGTTGTTCTGTCTTCTTCGCGTTTCTCGCCCCTGAAACGGCCCTGCGCCTCTTACCAGTTATTGCGTAGGGCCGCTCCAACAGAACCGGGCCAAACTAGGCTAGCCCGTTATCTTTCAGAATCTGTTCGCAGTTCGACTTATCGACTGGCTGCGTCGGCAAGGTGATTTTCTTGTCTACGGTTTCACCTTTCACGATCTTTAACGCTTGGCGCACACCCTCTACTCCAGGCGTCGCATACACGAAGGTAGCGGTGAGCTGACCTTTGCTGACCCAGGTAACTCCCTCATCGGGCAGCGCGTCGATTCCGAGGAATTTTATGTCCTTTTCGCGGCCGGCATCCTTAGCAGCCAGATATGCACCGTACGCGATCGGATCGTTGTGCCCATAAACGAGGTCGATCTTGTCAAATTGCTTCAAGGCCGTGGTCATGGTGTCATAGCCTTTTGCCTGTTTCCAATCGCAGTCGACCGGTTGCAGCAAGGATTTGATCCCGGATTCCTTGCTCACAAATTCGTTGAATCCGTCATGCCGATCATGCGCAGGCTGGGTCCCCATTCCTCCCCAGAGTTCCACAATGTTTCCTTTGGCCGCCCCGGCGCCACCTAACAGTTTCACCGCGTATTGTCCGGCAGCCTTGCCAATAACCACGTTATCACCACCGATAAAACTGTTGTACTTGTCGGTATTGACATTCCGGTCCAAAACAATCACCGGAATTTTCTTGTCGATTGCCTCGAGTACGACTCCGGTTAAACCGGCCGATTCTTTCGGACTGACTAACAGCACATCTACGCCTTGTCGAATCAGGCTTTCGACATCGGCTACTTGTTTTTCCGTTTTGTCCTGACCATCAGTAATAATCAGCTCCACTTCCGGGTGCTTGTCGGCCTCCTTCTTCATTTCCTTGTTGAACTGGACCCGCCAAGGTTCAGTGATGGTGCATTGGGAGAAACCGAAGACATATTTTTTGCCCTGGGCTTTTATATAGAACGGCTTGAATACCGCCGACGCTGCAGCTGCAGCTATGCTGGTTTGGATGAATGTTCTACGTTTCATTTTGTGGGGTTGGGGGGATTTCAGTTGGAGGATAAAAGAGTTAACCGCGAATGGACACGAATTAACACGAATAAGAGGCGAACTGCGGATAGCCCCGGAAAATATATCTGCGCCCATCTGCGTTAATCTGCGGTTGGAGTTATTCTTTTTGTCTTCGCGTCAATTCGCGTCCATTCGTGGTTAATTTCTTCGTGTTCTTTGTGTCTTTGTGGTGAAATTTAGTTTTTTCGGAGATCCTGTAATGCCTCAGCGGCGCGTGGTTCATTGGGGCTCACTTTCTTAAAACGCGCTCGGAACTGTTTCCACCAAAGCCCCACCTGACCCTCTTGCAACAGCACTGCGGCCAGGATAATCGCGCCTTTTAATACGAACTGGATATTGCTGTTGATATTCTTCAGCAGCAGAATGTTGGTCAAAAATCCAAAAATTAACACGCCTACGAACGTCCCGGTCATCGTGCCTTTGCCGCCCATCAAATTGGTTCCGCCGATCACAACCGCGGCGATCGCATCCAATTCACCTCCGGCTCCCGCATCCGGTTTACCTTGCCGATATTGGGAGGTGTAAAGAACCCCGGACAAACAAGCCAACATTCCGGAGATCGAATAGACCGCTACTTTGATTTGGTCCACCTGAATACCGGCTAACCGGGCGGCTTGCTCATTTCCGCCGATCGCATAGATGTAACGGCCGAACGCGCTGTATTTCAGGACGAATCCGAAAATCAACACCACAACGAGAAAAAAGATTCCTGGGACCGGAATGACCTGTAATACCAGCATCCGCAGGATTTCGAACTCTTCCGTTGCATTCGAGCCGGTATAAACCGGATACACCGCAGCCGTTTCTCCGCCTAACAAGCGGGCCAGGCCGACGATAGCGACCATGATCGCCAAGGTAACAATGAAGGGCTGCAGGTTACCTTTCGCGATCACTAGCCCGGTAAACGCACCCAACACTAGTCCAACCGCCGGCACGGTAACTAACACCCCTAACACGCCAAATTTTGATTGGAGTTGGCTGGTAGTCCACCAAACTAACAAAGTTCCCACTACCAATCCCGCTACCAGTCCGGCCAAACGTATCTTCCCACTAGCTTGCTCAACTGGTTTCGCGGATCCGCGCCGAATGTTGGTTGCCACCAACGGTACCAGGTAGGTGCAGAGCAAAACCGCTGCCAGGCCCAATATAGGGATCGATGCCGTCGATGCCGTCGTCCAACCCGGCAAAGTTAAAAGCATCGCGCAAAGCATACATCCAAAAGACATCATCGAACCAACCGACAGGTCGATCCCTCCGGTCAAAATCACCAGGGTCATCCCGACCGCGATGATACCGTTGTTCGCCACCTGCCGTAGCACGTCGGCTTGGTTTCCCGGGTCCAGGAAGATATTCGCCCCTTTACGATTTACGGGCGAGAGAACGATCCCGGCCCCATAAAGGACCGCTAACCCCCAAAACAATTTGGTTTGTAAAAGAAAACGTCCCACTGAGGCAGTAGCCCGACTCATATTGTGGCCTCCACATTCAAAAACTCAGGTTGGATAGCACCTCCGGGCGACGCATATTCGAGGATGGTTTCTTGAGTGAACTCCGACCGATCGAGTAACGCCGTTGGTCGGCCTTCTCGCAGCACGAGGATGCGGTCGCTCAGCAACATCAGCTCCGGCAGCTCCGAAGATACTAACACAATGGCAAGACCTTGATCTGCCAAATCACGAATCAAACGGTAAATTTCCGCCTTAGCGCCGACATCGATTCCGCGAGTTGGTTCATCGAGTAGAAACACCTTGGGGTTCGTCACCAAGCATTTCGCTACCACTACCTTTTGTTGGTTGCCGCCGCTCAACGAACCGGTCGTTTGCTCGATGTCGCGCGCGTGAATATTCAGTTTTTGCACCATCGACTGAGCCAGGGCTTTCTCTCTCCCGGGTAACACTATCCCGAAGTGAGTTAACGTCCGCATTACCGGCAATCCGATGTTTCGATCGATCCCGGCGCCAAGCACTAGTCCGTCTCTTTTGCGATCTTCCGTCACCAAGGCGAGTCCATGCGCTTTTGCCTGTAGCGGGCTGAGCACCTGGACCGGTTTACCCTCAATCAGAATTTGACCATCGCTGGTCCCTGCATGCAGACCATATAGTATATGTAGGATTTCGGTCCTGCCTGCCCCAAGCAACCCGCCTAACCCAAACACTTCTCCGGCTCCAACCGCAAAATTAACACCTTGCACCAGCATTGGACGACTCGGGGTCGGCGTGGGGTGCTCTAAAGAAAGATTCCGGACCTCGAATATCGGCTTTGCCACATTGGCTGCGTCCTTGTCTTCGGCCAGCATCTCTTGAATCTCGCGCCCGACCATCATCCGGATCAGATCCTTTCTATTCGCTTCTTTGGCCGGCACCGTGCCGATATGGCGTCCATCCCGGAGCACGGTGACGGTATGGGCAAGCTCTGAGACCTCTTCCATGCGATGGGAGATATAGACAATCGCTACCCCTTCCGCGGCCAAGCGACGAATCACCTGAAACAGACGTTCCGTCTCGTTGATCGAAAGCGCGGAAGTCGCCTCGTCCATGATCAGAATTCGCGCTTTTGAAACCAGCGCTTTTGCGATCTCCACCAATTGTTGTTCTCCCACCCGCAGCTTCGAGACGGGAAGCTGCAGCCGTTCCCGAAAATCGAGCGTCTTAAGAACCTCTTCGGCAGCCCGCACCTGACTCTTACGATCAACAAAAAAAAGCGACTGCAATTTCTCTTGGCCCAGGAAAATATTTTCGTCGACCTGAAGCTCCGGAACCAAGCTCAGTTCCTGATGAATCATCGCGATGCCAGCCCGAGTAGCATCACGTGGAGACGTCAAATAAACAGGCTGACCTCCTACCAGAATTTGCCCCTCAAAATCCTGGATCAGCCCCGCTGCGATTTTCATTAACGTGCTCTTCCCGGCGCCATTTTCACCCATGAGCGCGTGGACCTCGCCAGCCCGTAATTTGAAATCGACCTCACGCAGAACCTGGGTGGGTCCAAACGACTTCGAAATGCACCGCATCTCGAGCGCAAAAGGCTGGGTCTGCTGGCTAAGGTTGTCGAGCGAGGACATAAGAACACCTGGTTTAACGCCGGCAACGCCGGGAGCGAGCGAGAACGCCGGGAACGGAATGCCCGGCGTAGTGGCGAACCGGCGTCGGCCAGAGAAGTGCCTGGCGAAGGCGACAAGTCCTGAAGATAAGCATTAGGGGGAACACAGAAAAGCGGATGATTCAGGGAGGTTTTTGACTGATACTCGTCAGCAGGAATAATGTAAAGCTTTACATAGGATTTTGTTTGTTCCATCCTCTTTTCCTAGCTCCCTTTCCCCGCCAACTCTATCCGTACCTGCCAGTTAGCACACAGCCGGCCTAATAACTTTAATTCAATGACTCTTTCAGAGCTCGCCCACGAATTAAACGTGAGCATCGCCACCGTTTCCAGAGCCCTTAACCGGCCCGATGACGTTGCTCCCAGCACCCGCGAGCGAATCCTGGCCGCTGTTCATCGCAACGGAAAATATCAACCCGGCAAAGCCCGTTGGCTCCGAGCTCAGCAAACCCGCACCATCGGGGTGATTATCTCGGATATCCGTAATCCTTTCTTCGCCGCCTTTGTTAAATCGATTGAAGATATTGCCAAAGACAACGGTTACACCGTCCTGGTCTGTAATGCCGACGAAGACTCAGAAAAGGAAGAAGCCGCTTTATCCATGTTCCTCGATCGTAAAGTGGCCGGCCTGATCAATTGCTCCACCGGCGGAAACGTGGCCCTGCTCCGCGCTGTCCGGCAAAGTGGCGCCGCTATCATCGATTTTGACCGGGAATCCGGACTCGAAAACGTCGATGTGGTTACGGCCGACAACCTGCGCGGCACCTCGCTGGCGATCCAGCACTTAATCTCGCTCGGGCACCGGCGCATCGCCACCATCGCCGGGCCCCACCATTTATCGAACGCGCGGACTCGATTAGAAGGTTACCAAAAGTCGTTAGCTCGAGCCGGCATCGCTTTTGTCGACCAGTATGCTCAGGCTGGGAACTTTCAGGTTGAATCCGGCTATGAATGCGCCAAGAAGCTGTTCAAATTGCCGGCTCCGCCCACCGCCGTTTTCGTGGCCAATTTGGAGATGTGTTCCGGGCTCATCACTTTCGTCCGCGAAGCCGGCATCCGGGTACCGACTGACCTATCGGTCGTCACTTTCGACGATTCTTTCTGGATGCGGTATATCGACCCACCCATCACCGTCGTCGCTCAACCCGTCGAAAGAATGGGTCAATTCACGATTCAGTTGATGTTAGAACGCCTGCGCGGCAGCCGCGGCGTCCAAAGAAAAATGTTCGCTCCCAAGCTGATCATCCGCCAATCCACCGCCGCCCCGTCGTCATAAGTCCGCGGCGGAATGATCCGGCAGCCGCCGAAACAAATCGCAGATGATCGGTCGTGTTTGGAGGCCGCCAGACGTCTGGAGGGGAGCCGCTTTGTAGGATGGCAGTTTTATTGGTTGGCCAGCAGGCGGCTCCCGGGACGAACCCAACGTGCTTGGTCCGCCCCAGGCCTCCGGAACTTTGCAACATCGACAACCGCCGCGCACGGTCGGAACATACCGTGGGCTATTCCCGGGAGCCGCTTGCTGCCAGCTAACAGAGCTGCCTTCCTACAAAGCGGCTCCCCTCCAGGCGATGGGCGCTCGACCCATCTGTCATTTGTTCCTGCGTCTGCCGGATTATTCCGTTCGGCGGAGCAGCCGTCCCAACGCATCATTGAATTCCGTTGCCCGCTCAAGGTTCGGCATATGCCCAACGCCTTTCATCCAGACCAGCTCCGACCCTTTTAAAATGCCGGCCATTTGCTTGGCGTCAGTCCGAGTCGTGAATGCATCCTGATCGCCAACCACAACCAGTGCCGGCACATCGAGCCCTGCCAATGTCTCTCCGTAGTCGGGCCGATCAGCTCGTCCACGCACCGCGGCCGCCGCTCCAATCGGGTTCGCCGCCTGCATCATGCCGCGCACGTGCTCGGCGACAGCAGGAAGCGCAAGCAGGTTCCCCGGAGCAACCATCTTGGACAGGACCTCTTGCGCATACGGTCCCATGCCTTCCTTTAACAACCGATCCGCCATCGTCGCCCGTTGCCGTTTACCATCCTCGGTTTCCGCTCTAGAAATCGTCGCCGCCAACAAAACACCGCGTACCCGTTCAGGGTACTGCCGGCAAAACTCCATAACGATCTGACCCCCCATCGATAACCCGCCAATCACCACCTCTCGAATATCGAGGCGGTCTAAAAGACCGGCGATATCACCAGCAAAAACGTCGAGCGTAGTCTTGCCCGAAACCACCGTGCTGTCCCCGTACCCGCGAAGATCGGGCACGATAACCCTCCATGGACGCATCCCATAATCGTGCTCATGCTCGTGCTCGTGCTCGTCCTCGTGCTCGTGCTCGAGATTTGGAGGCGCGACTAGCTCTGCCGAGCCTTTGTCACCAGGCCAAACCACCTCCTCGAGAATCTCAACCCGCTCGGATCGAGCACGAGGACGAGCACGAGCACGAATGAGATTCAGATTCGCGATCCACTCCACCTGCGGCCGCCACATCGTGCGATTAAACGGATGCCCATGCACCAACACCAAAACATCCTCTCCCGCCCCGACATCCTCATACGCCACTGTGATACCATTCACTAACACTTGGTCCATTTTAATCGATCCTCCGTCGACCAACCGATTCGTGCCCCTGGTCATTTGTCGTCTGTCATTGGTAATTTGTCAGGCGCGTAACGCCCACGGCCCATCGCCCACCGTGCTCCCACCACGGCCGCCAGTAGCAGCCCCACCACCACCCAAAGTTGGAGATCAATCTGCTCCCCCAAAATCACGCCCGCTGCGAGTACCGCTAACACTGATTGAAATTGTTGAATTTGGCTCATCCTGGCCACGCCGCCCCGTCCCAGACCGCGGTAGTAAAGAGCGAATCCAAGAAACTGAGAAACTAACACTTGATACCCAAGACCAAACCAGGCGGACGGCGAATCAACCGGGTGCCACGGTCCGTGCGTCCACAGATAGGTGACGAACAAGACCAGTGCTACCGGCGCCGCCAAAACCAACATCCAACAAATCGCTTGCCATCCACCCATCTCTTGGGCCAGGAGGCCGCCTTCCGCATACCCGTAAGCACACGCCACGCAGGCGACAACGATAAGAAGATCGGGCTGACGCAGTTGAAGACCACCAGAGCGAGAGATGAGAAACCAAACCACCACTGATGTCCCGGCCCCTGCAATCGCCCAAAAGGCAATCGGGACATGCTCACGTTTTCTCCAAACGCCGAACACCGCCGTTAATACCGGCAGGATGGCAGCAACGGTGGCGGCATGGCTTGCTGGGACACTTTGCAGCGCGATAGTGGTCAAAATCGGAAAAGCGAACACGATACCGACTGCCGCGAGGCACAACCGCAGAACCTGTCTGCCGGCCGGGAGCGGATATTTCCCCAGTAGAGCGCAAACAAACGCAATCGTCCCCGCTCCCGCACCTCTGGCTAACGCGATAAACCAAGGATCAAATCCGCGTAAAGCCAGCCGCGCGGTTACAAACGACAGACTGAAACAAATCACCCCCAGAAAAGTAAAGATCCACCCCTCCAGCTCCCCTTTCGAGTCGGACAATTCCTGTCTCGTTAGATCATTGGCCACTCGCAGAGACGAACGCATTCCTTCCATGCCTCCGAATCTTGCTCAAATCACCTAACCAGAACAGATACAGAACATCGAATATTCAACCAGAACAGTTTGATTTTGAATCACGCTGTGCGCTACTAAAGCCAGGAGCCAGGAGCCAGGAGCCAGGAGCCAGGAGCCAGGAGCCAGGAGCCAGGAGCCCGGAGCCAGGAGCACTG
>Ga0185299_10000714_pt1 | contig 80624 bp, 63 predicted proteins | sample PaiPotPPA55metaG_FD_128002 | JGI IMG/M metagenome (GOLD analysis project Ga0185299, IMG submission 128002) | Iron sulfur acid spring bacterial and archeal communities from Banff, Canada, to study Microbial Dark Matter (Phase II) - Paint Pots PPA... ...
AAACTCGTAGAACAGAGCTTCCTGACCGCTCTGACGTTCCCCCATCATCGACAGCACTCCAGTCCCCCAGACCGGATTGAATCAGCACCGCCGTGTCCCGACAACTCCTGACTTTTTCAACACAATCCGCCGTAAGCGGCCATCGCGCAACCGGGATCGAAGCGCCAAGTGCGACCCTGAGCGGACCCTGATACCCGCTCTCCCAATACGCTTTGACCGACCGTGCTACGGCGCGCGGCATGGACCATATGATTCGAGGCCGCGCGCGTCGAAGCGCTGTGGGAGAGCATCATGATGAACTCGCCTCCGCCGGTCATCGAGATCCACTGTGATGATGTCACGGTCGAGGGAGCCTATCTCGCTGCGCGGCTCGGCCTGTCGGTGAGCCAGCTAATGACAGAGATGCGGCGGGGGATCATCTACAGCGTGGTTGAGCGCGGTATGGGCGAGCTCGTTGTGGCGCGAAACTGGTCGTTGGCCTTCCGCGACGACGCGCTCGGCTGCGGCGCCGCTATCCCCGACCGGACTTCTTCGGGATAAGTCGAAAAGCGGGGCGATGGGAACAGCATATATTCGTTTTGACCACCGCGCGGTTTGCTGACGAGGTGTGGGCAACGCGCCTTTGGCTGGATGAGCGGCGCCTCGAACTTTCCTGGTTAGTCGTGACGAAACGCGCGGCGAGTTATTGGTGCGGGTGAAAGTTCGAGTTGAATTCCGAGGCGGAAGCGTTCTTTGCGGGCCCTGCAAGGGCTGGCAGCTGAAAGCATGGAGCGGCGAGCATAAATCGATGATGCAATCGAGGCTTGGGTGTTGCCGCTGGGCGCGCTCTTTTTGCGCGACCGGACCGCGTCGGTTCAGGTGTGCGCGGATTTCTGGTGCCAGGGCAACTGTGGCGGAACGAGCCGCCAGAGCAGCAGCGTGTACATGCAAACCCCGACATAGAACACCGCGAACACCCACAGACGGAAAGGCCAAAAGATGATTCGGCTGATCCATTTCTGAATCATTGGCTGATTGGAAGCTGCCTCACCCGCGCGCGTGAGAAGATCGCTTTCCCAAATCGTAAGAAAGCAGGCCTGCCCGAGCACGGCCTGAAGGGCGACGAGGGCAAGAGCGCCGAGGTGCAAGGCGCGCCACCAGAAGACGCGGACAAATCCCCAGGCGCGCCACGCTCCGAGCGGGATCACGATCAGACCAAAGACGTTGAACGCGATCACACCCACGTGGGCCCAGAGGATCGCCGCAGGCGCGACCGTAAGCAGTTGATGGGTCATTTCACTCGGCCGGTGATTTAGACTGGCCTCCCTCGCAGAATCTACTCGACAAAGCGGTCGTGCCATCTCGTGAAATGAGGGTATGGTCTCGCGCATGCAGCCGAGTCGTCGAGCGACAGCAAGGCGCGACACGGAACTCGACAATAATCGCGTTCTCGATCTCGGTGAGCGCGGCGCTCCTCGGCTTTCTCGGTACCATCGGCCGGTCGGTGCGCGGCGAGGCAGAAGGCGCTCTCTTTTGCTGTTTGGATCGCGACTCGAATACGTGGTGTCGTTCGTTGACGCTGCGACGGAAGAGCCAAAGGGTTGAAGACGGGTCAGAACGCAAACGTCAGTCAGATATCGCTTGGCCGACTGCGATTTCAACCGAGCCGCCCTGCACCCAGCTGACCCCATCAAGTGCCGAATGAGCACGTAGAGAACGCAGACACCCGAAGGCGCCGATGTCGCTCAAAACGAGCCGCTGCCCATTGACCCATTAGAAAACAAAATCGGGCAGAACCGGAAGCCGCGGATCTCGAACATGAGCTTCCGCCCAGCGCCGTTAGCAGCCGTTCAGGCGATATCGGCTCGTAACGGCGGCGATCCAAGGAGAGTCGCAGGTAGCACCCGTACAGAGCCAAGCTCTTGCGCTGATTGCTCCCGGGGTTTGGCACGGGAGTTGCTCCAATACGGCAACATCGTGAACGGCCGTGTCGGATTGGATGCCGGAAAACCCAGGCTTCACCGAGGATCAGAAGCAGTACCTCGAAGGATTCATCGCCGGAATTGCCAAAAGACGCGGCATCGCGCTGCCCAATGGCGCGGCAGCGTCGGGGGCGCCAGCACCGCCTGCTGCGCCTGACGCGCCGCCGGCAAACGATCCCACACTGATCCATCGCCTGGCGCAGGACCGGGCTGTCACCGCCGGCGGCGGCGCGCTCGTCCCCGAGGAATTGGCGAAGCGCGCCAAGAACCCCTTCGACTTGTGGGACGAGATGGCGGCCAACGCTGCCGCCGGCCGCTTCCCGAAGGGCACCGACGTCTTCCTGCACAAATTCCACGGGCTGTTCTATGTCGCGCCGAACCAGGACGCTTTCATGCTGCGACTGCGCTTGCCGGGCGGCATCCTCCTGGCGCATCAGGCGGCCGGCCTCGCCGACATCGCCGACCGCTTTGGCGGCAGCACCGTCGACATCACGACCCGCGCCAATCTGCAGATCCGCGAGATCGGCGCCGCGCATCCGCTCGATGTCCTGACCGCGGTTGACGAACTCGGCCTGACCTCGCGCGGGGCCGGCGCCGACAACATCCGCAATCTGACCGGCAGCCCTCTCGCCGGAATCGATCCGCAGGAGCTGATTGACACGCGGCCGCTGACCCGCGCGCTCTACCATCACATCCTCAATCACCGCGAGCTCTATGGTCTGCCGCGCAAATTCAACATCGCCTTCGATGGCGGCGGCCGGATCGGAGTCCTCGAAGACACGAATGACATCGGCTTCGCCGCGGTCAGGATCGCGCCCGGAAAGCCGGTCCCCGAAGGCATCTATTTCCGCATGCTGCTCGGCGGCATCACGGGCCACGGCAATTTCGCGCAGGACAGCGGCGTCTTGCTTGCACCCGGCGAAGTCGTCGCCGCCGCCGTCGCCATCGTGCGTGTCTTTATCGATCACGGCGACCGCACCGATCGCAAAAAAGCCCGGCTTAAATACCTGATCGAGCGCTGGGGCCTCGAAAAGCTGATGGCTGAAGCGGCGCAACACCTGCCGGCGTCGTGGCGTTTCGCGCCGGCGGAATGGTGCGAAAAGCGCGGTCCGATCGATCGGCGCGCCCATATCGGCGTGCATCCGCAGGCGCAGCCCGGCCTCTCCCATATCGGCATCGTCGCGCGCGCCTCCCGGGTCAGCGCGGCGCAATTGCGCGGCCTCGCCGACATCGCCGCGCGGCATGGCTCCGGCACGCTTCGGCTGACCGTCTGGCAGAATGTGATCCTGTCGGACGTGCCCGATGCCGAGATCGAGGACACGGTCGCCGGGATCGAGGCGCTTGGGCTCGCGACGAATGTCAGCGCGATCCGTGGCGGTATCATCGCCTGCACCGGCAATGCCGGCTGCAAATTCGCGCTCGCCGATACGAAGCGGCACGCGCTCTCGCTCGCCGATCATCTCGACGCGCGCCTCGCGCTCGACATGCCGCTCAATATCCACCTGACCGGCTGCCCGAATTCCTGCGCGCAGCACTATGTCGGCGATATCGGTCTTCTCGCGACAAAGATCGACACTGGCCGGGAGGAGGAGGTCGAGGGCTATCACCTCGTGATCGGCGGCGGCGCCGGCCATGACGCGACACTCGGCCGCGAGATCGCGCGTGACATCCCCGCCGACGAACTGCCATTCCGGATCGAGATCCTGCTGCGCTTCTATCTCGCGCATCGCGAGAGCAGCGAAAGCTTCCACGGCTTTGCCAACCGTGACAGCGTTAATGAGCTTGGCGCGCTTTTGTCCACCGCATTGGAAGGGGCGGCGGCATGAGCTTCATGGTGCCGATCCTGCCCGGCAACGCGCCGTTCTCGCTGCTGCAACGGGCGTGGCTCGACGGCTATCTCGCGGGACTCCTCGGGGAAGAAACAGCTGCACAGTCACTCCCGACCACCGCGCTGCCCGCTGAGGCTGCAGCGGCCTCCGATCCGCCGTCGCCCGCCCCCCAAGATTTCCCGTGGCACGATCCGGCATTGCCGCTCGACGAGCGGCTGGTGCTCGCAGTCGCGCGGCCCATCGAGCAGCAGCTGATGGCGGCGATGGGCCAGCTCGATTGCGGCCAATGCGGATATCTCTGCCAGAGCTATGCCGAAGCGATCGCGCGCGGCGAGGAGAGGCAGCTGACCCGCTGTGTGCCGGGTGGCAAACCGACCTCACGCGCCCTGAAAGACCTGCTCGCCGGCATTGGTGCTCCCGCTCCCCTTCCGGTGCCGGCGGCGACCGTCTCGTCTGGCGTTGCGCCGGCCCTGGCCGCTTCCGGCGAGCCCCGCCCCGCCCGCCTCGTCCAGGCGGCGCGCCTCACCCACAACGGCTCCGAGAAGGATACGCGCCAAGTCGTGTTCGCCAACGAGGGCGGCGCGCTCTCTTACGAGGTCGGCGATAGCCTCGGGGTCGTTGCGCGCAACGACCCCGCTCTCGTCGCGCAGATCATCAAGTGGCTCTGCGCGAAGCCCGACACGCCGGTTATGACGCCGGACGGCGTCGAGCGCTCGCTCACCGAGGCATTATCGCAATTCTGCGACATCCGGCGCCCGTCCGACCAGGCAATCGAGGTGCTGTCCTCCCGTGCTCACGACATCGACGAGTCGCGCATGCTGCAGGCGATGGCCGAGGGTTACCCGGGCATCGGGCCCGATGACGCCGACCTGCTCGATCTGCTCGAAGCCTTCCCGTCGGCGCGCCCTCCTCTATCTGAACTCATATCTGCACTCGATGCGCTGCAGCCGCGGCTCTACTCGATCGCCTCCTCGCCGAAGCACATCCCGGGCCAGATCCATCTAGCCGTCGCTCCGGTTCGCTACGAGAAGCGTCAGCGCCGCCGCGCTGGCGTCGCCTCCACCTTCCTCTGTGACCGCACGCACCCCGGCGAGCCGGTGCCCGTCTTCGTACGCCCGAGCGACGGCTTCCGCCTCGCCCCGCCCGAGCGTCCGATTATCATGATCGGCCCCGGCACCGGCATCGCGCCGTTTCGCGCCTTTCTGCAGGAGCGCCGCGCCATCGGCGCCACCGGCCGCAATTGGCTGTTCTTCGGCAACCCGCACCGCCACAGCGATTTCCTGTTCGAGGACGAACTGACCGGCTACTGCGGCGACAGGCTCCTCACCCGCCTCGACACCGCCTTCTCGCGCGACCAGGACCACAAGATATACGTGCAGCACCGCATGCTGGAGCAAGCCGCCGAATTGTGGGCGTGGCTCGAAGATGGCGCGCATCTCTATGTGTGCGGCGACGCCCAGCGCATGGCGCGCGATGTCGAGCGCGGCCTCGCCTACATAATCGGCAAAGAGGGCCGCATGGACGGAGCCGCCGCCAAATCCTACCTCGCGCGCCTCGCCGCCGAGGGCCGCTACCAAAAAGATGTCTACTGACGGAGAGTGCCGATGTTCATCGAGACCGTCGATCAATTCGCCAAGACGGCTGTTGCCAAAGCGGAATTCCTGCGGCGGTCGCCGCTCGGTTTTACGATCAGCTCGATGATGGCCGGCGCCTATGTCGGCCTGGGCATCATTCTGATCTTCTGCGTTGGCAATGCGGCCGATCCGTCGATTCGTCCAATTGTCATGGGCGCCTCATTCGGGATCGCGCTGACCTTGGTCATCTTCGCCGGCTCCGATCTCTTCACCGGCCACACGATGTTCATGACGCATGGATGGCTGCAGGGCCGCATCAGCCTGCGCGAGCTCGCCAGATGCTGGACCGGATCGTGGGCCGGCAATTTGCTCGGCTGCGCGCTCTTGGCGGCGTTGTTCGTCGCGGGCGGCGGCGGCCCGGCCCTGCTGGGTATTGGCGGCAAGGATCCCCTGATCATCACCATCGCGGCCGCCAAGATGAACGCGCCGGCATTGCAGCTGGTCGCGCGCGCGATCCTGTGCAATTGGCTCGTCTGCCTCGCGATCTGGACGGCGGCGCGCATGACGAATGACACCGCCAGATGCATCGCCATTTTCTGGTGCCTCTATGCGTTCATCGCGAGCGGCTTCGAGCACTCGGTCGCGAACATGACGTTGTTGTCCATCGCGCTGCTCGCGCCACACCCGGAGACGGTCAGCCTCGCCGGGTTCGGCTGGAATCTCCTCTGGGTGACGATCGGCAACGCGATCGCCGGCGCTGGCATCATGGGTCTCGGCTATTGGGCAGCCTCGCGCGTTCCGCCGGCCGTGCCCGCGACCAGTCTCGCCGCAACTGTGGAATTGGCGGCCAGCCGGCAATAATCCTTCGCTCACTGGCGGTCCCCTAAGCTTCAAGCGGTCGCAGGGTGGCCGGCGGTCGATGAGCCCTGACGCTCGGCTTCCACGGGACTGGATCGACAGACCGGCTCCCTGCGGACGGCAGCTCGGGGGCAAACTCAGTCGCGCAGCACTCGCGGGACGTCGACCGATTCCCGGTGATAAGCCTGCATTCGCTAAAACGTCGTCCGACCGCAGGGCCTGGCTTCCAACCGGCTTTCGGAAGAGCACGGGGGAAGACGGGCCGCGCTGCTGCGATCGGCCGAGCTTGGGCCGGACCACCTCGTCGATGTATCCGGCGCAGGTGCGCGAAAGCGGTATGGATGTCAGGATCGGGCAGAGCGACCGGGATCTCGTTCGCTTCCAGCATGCCCAGAGAGACCCTCCCCGATATTGCGAGCAGGCCCGGCGCTGTCGGGGCCGGCTCGGGCCGACATGACGTACCCCGTACCCCGCGAAATTGCCCTGTTTGAAATCGGCGAAATCAAATAGCGCCCGAACCAAAAAAGTGGCGGAAATCCGCGCTTGAGCTGAATTTCGGAGCCGCGAGTTTGAAATCGAAGAATCAAACGACTTAAAAAAATCTGTGCATGACACCACAGGCGGTTGCGGCGGCTCGCCGAAATTCTTTCGCATACCCCCATCCCCACCCACTCGGGGCGGCCTTCCCGGCGAGCGCGGCCGGCAGCGGCGCCGTCGCGCCTGGCAGCGTCTTCGCCTCCGGGGCGGGGGATGTGCGGCCAGGATAGAGACGGCCATCAGGCGGCCACGGCATGGCGGCGGCTCATGACCGGCCGGCATCGCTGGGCGCTGGCGCTGGCTTCGGCCATGCCGGCAGGCCTGCAGGCCGAGCATGGTCGGGCTTAATCGCAGGAGCCGTCGCGGCCGTAACGCCGATCGCCTTGAGAACTTCGCCGGCATCGGCCAGCGCATACCCCGGTGCACCGGTGCTCCGCAGGACGCAACTCCCGTCGGGTTTGATCTGCACCTGCGCAAGGAAGGCGAGGTTCAGGTAAATGTCGTCGCCCATGCTGCCATTGCCCGGCGGCGTTTTCGCTTTGAGCCAAGTCATCGGTTCCGTCCTCCTTCATCGCCGAGGCCGCCGATGGCGGCGCTGTGTGAAGGGCATGTGAAGGACCGACAGCAGGTATAACCCTTTGATATTGGCCGCTAGTGAAGGTGTGAAGGGCTGAGAGGGACCCTGCTTTATATAGGAGAAAATTAGTGGAGCCGATTCGACGAATTTTCTCCCGTATGCAGTAACACCTCTCTTGACCCTTCACCTCTTCACCAGCCTTTGAAATCAAGGCGCTATACCTGCTTTTAGCCCTTCACCTGCCCTTCACACTCCTTCATCGTCCTCTTGCTCCCGGTCCTGCGGGAGCAGTTCAAATCCGATCAGCGAATTGCCCCACCTGGTGTGCCGCGTCACGATGCCGGGTATCTCGATGAGCCGCTGTACGAAGCCGCTGACGCCCGGTATCTCTTCGTCGCGATAGCCTTCGGCCTTGGCCCATTTGGCGAACTCGGCATGGACGGCAGCGCTCTTCATGCCGTCTGGTTTACGCGCTGGCGGCGCGGGTATCGGCACCACTTTGACCCGTGCCGCAACCCAGCCTTTAACCGGGTCGGCCGACCGTACCCAGCGCTTTAGCGCGTCATCGCAGGATGGCGGCACCGTGAAATCGCGTTCTCGAATTAGATCGCTGGCGCCGGCAACCGCCCAGGCCAGCAGGCCGTCCGCTTCTTCCTCAACGATGCGCTGTCCAATATTCTCGAGGCGCTCGTCGGTCGGAATAAAGCGGTTCACCTCGAACAGCAGCAACCGGCGGATGACGCCGCGGTCGAAACCGCCGTTGAATTTCGGCAGCTTGTTGGTAGCGAAAAACTGTAGTGCGCGCGGCCGGAACTCGATTGCCGATCGGTACAGGTCGCGCGCCGCAACCGGCTCGCCGGTGACGCAAGCTTTGAACACTTCCCCGGCAATGGCAGCGGTGCCTGATAATTCGTCGGTTGCATTTAGGTGCTTGTCGGCCAAACGCACGAGGAAGCTTTGGTCACTAAGCTTTGCCGCCGGGAGCGAAGACCGTGCCTTCGGCGGTACGACGCCGCGCATCAGGTCCAACAACTGTGACTTGCCGTTCTCCGCGCTTGTACCCAAAAGGATGATGCATTTCGGCTTGCGCAGCTTCGTCGCGTAACCCATTGCCGCGCATCCCGCGGCCTGGCGCAATAGGCGTTTTTTCTCTGATGCGTCAGACTCGCCTTTGAACACACCGTCAATCAGCTTGAGCAGTAACGTGCCTTCGGACGGGTTAGCGTCCGCGCCGGGTTGCCACTCGCCATTCACGATGTGGCGGCATCGGTGATCGCGATCATGCGGCACGAGCGTCGGCTTACCGAAAGTCGCGCTCTTCTTGTTGGTATCAAACATGATGAAGCCGGACACGCAATTTATGCCAGCCGGCGCGTCCTTAAAGAAATCTTCAACCGTGAGCATCGCGCGCATTTCGTTCAGGATGCTGTCGACGCGGCTTTTGCTCAGGCGAACAACGCCGCCCTCATCATCGATTGCGCCATCGTAAATATACGTCGCGAGGCGTTCTTCCTTATAGCTTAGAGCTTTCCATTGCCGGCCGTCGTAGCGGTAAATAAAGCCGTCATCAAAAACGAGAGCACCGTACTGCTGGTGCAAGTCAGCGGTGACCGAAAACGCAATCTCGATGTCGGAACCGACATGCAGTTCCCTCGCTCCAGCGGCAACCTTCGCGTCGCGCTTAGCTTTTTTCTGTTCCGCTTTCTGCTCCGCCTTGCTGCGTTCGTTGGCGTAGCGGTCGCCATCCTGCGCTGGCCGCGTCGCCTTAGCAGCCTGTTCCGGCTCGCGCTTAGCGCGCGCAATCGCGGCATCGGCAAGAGCCTGGGCCGGCTTCATGTCCCACACGAAGGGCCGGGCCGGCTCAGTCACATCAGTCGCCGCCGGCGAGGACACGGTTGGAGATTGCGGGGCAGTCGTGGCTGCCGTCACTGCGCTCTTGGCCGCGATTTCCTCTCTCGTGCGCTTATAGTTCCGCAGCCGCTTTACCTGATCCTCGCCGGTCTTAAAGACCGACGCTAAGACCATCGCCTGCTCGTTGTTAGCTAGGCCAAGGACTTCGGCCTCGGCGCGAGCCTCAGGTTTGAGAAGCAGGAATGGGCTGACGGTCGCGACCGGCCGTCGCGCCGCTTTACTGCGCGCCATCACCGGACTCCCGCGCCTACCGGCTGTTCACCGATGAGGCCGGCGCGGAATTGATTCTGAATCGGTTTCGGCACCGCCATGAACCGGCGGATGAACTCCGCTACCTCGCTCTTGTCATCCTCGCCCGGTTCCTCGCCGAGGCCGAGCCGCCGCATGATCCAACCGGAAGCACCGGATCTATCGCTCAGCTTGGTGTACTGCTTCTGCAGGGCCGTGAGCGGATCGCCTTCAATGGCGCTTTCGGCCATGTCGTCGTTGACCGGCATCGTAACGTCGGCCGATTTGGACTCGGGCGCGGGAGGATCGCCGGCCGCCGGGTTTGCCGGCTGTAGATCGCCAAGGCTCCGCTTTAGAAATACGGCAAGATCATTCCATTTCCGCGAAGCCTGCTCTGCCGCATCAACAAGCTGTCGATCGATCTTGTATATTTCCGCCCAACTTGACTCGAAGGTCGCCATGACGACCGCCTCGCCGGCTCTTTCCAATAAACCGCGACGCCAAACAACCTCATCGCTGTCGCCGCCGTTACCATTCGGTTCTGGTTGCTGTTGCGGCGGCGCGACGGTCCGAGCCTCGGCTGCCGGTTCTGCGGCGGGCTTCGCCTTCGGCGCCCTCGGCTTCTGCAGCTTAGCCGCGTGCTCCTGCAGCGATTGCTGCTGCGCTTCGGGCGTCGGTTCCGCTGCCGCCTTCAGCAGCGCGCTTTGGTTATCGTCGAGACCGAGCACCCTCGCCTCTTCCTTGGCTTCGGGAACGAGGTTTTCGGCTACCTTGACGGCACGCTGGGCTTCGGTGCGATCGATGCCGAGTTCGCGCGCGGCGGCGTTGATGCCGCCCTCGGGACGGTGGCCTCGTCCGTCAGATCGTTTGCTTTCATTCGGCGCAACTTGCGCCGTTTGAATATCAGATAGCCTTACCCACTCGGCGATATGCTCGCTGCGCTCCAGCGCCGTCAACTCGGCCCGGTGAAGGTTCTCCGCGATCTCCCACATTCGGGCATCGTCCGCGGTGCCAGTTTCTTCGCGTACCGGCACGCTAGTCCAGCCAAGCTCCTGACACGCCACGAAGCGGTGAAGGCCGGCGACTCCGGCGTACCCTTCCTCGTCGCTTATGAAGCGAACCGATATCGGAACCTTTAAGCCAAGGCGTCTAATAGACTGCTTAAGCGTTTCGACGGTCTCTCGATTGAGTTGCCGCAAGCGGTCGGTGAATGTTATTTCACCGACCGGCAAAGATGACTCGTGATCACGCATGGTCGCCGCCCTCCCGTCTTTGAAGGGCAATACACGCGTCCGGGATTAACGATTCGCGAACCCGTAGGACTGGCGCCGCAGGGCGATCGACGCTATATTCAGATCGTCGTTGCCATACCTGCCTGTTGAAGCGAGCGCGGCCCCTGCCAGGGCCGCGTTTTCGTTCGGGCGGTCCCGCTCCTCCGTGAGAACAGGTCATCGGTTCAGGCTGATACTTCGCCGTTCAAGATCGCGTCCCACCTCTTCTTCGGAACGAAGAGCCGGCCGCCAATCCTGATTGTCGGAATCTCACCTCGGTGCGCCGCCTCGTAGGCGGCGTTGCGCCCGAGGCCGGCTTTTTCGCCCGCCTCCGGCACATCGTAAGTTAGCCTTTCGGCACTGTCGCGCATGCCACCCTCACCCTCATAAGAAACACGCTCACCTATTAATGGTGATATGCCACCACTAATCCGCAAAGTCAATGAAAAAGTGGTGGACGTACACCGCTCTCTTGGATTATCCTTGCTCATCCCGGTTTTTTGGAAGCGAACCCGGCTGAAAAAATGATTTCCTCGCTCAAAGGCTACATCCCAGGGCTGGCTCGTCTGCTAGAGACGACGCCCGCCGCGCTTTACGAGCGCCAGCGGGCGCTTGTCCGGGCCGGGCTACTCGCTCCCGAGGAAGGCCGCGGCCCTGGCAGCGGCGTGCGCGCGACGGCGCCCTCGGTGGCGCTTTTAGTACTTTCGGTTTTGGCGACGGAATCGCTTAGCGAAACGGACGCGCGAGTCCTCGCTCTTGCAGACATGCGCCCCATTGGCAGCGAAGAGTGTCCTCTCACCAGGGCGCGATCGTTTGGACAGGCTCTTGCAGCATTGTTTGGTAGGGTCGCCCAGGCCTCGAAAGTGACCGAAATCACCGTATCGCGGAGCGCTGATCGCGCCAGTTTCACGTACCGGGAAGGCAGGCAAACAAAGACGTCCGATTTTGCCGGCGCGGATAAAGCCGAGCCTGCCATCAGCGTTTCGGCGTCCCTGGGCCACGATCTTCTTATGAAAATATCCAAGGACGTTAAGGACATGGTGCTGGAAAGCTTCAATGAGCAGGGAGGGCAATAGAATGTCTGGTCATATCCGACGCCGCGGCGAGCGATCATGGGAACTGAAGTTTGACATCGGTGCCGATCCAGTAACAGGCAAGCGCCGCATCCGCTTTCACTCCTTCAAGGGCACGAAGCGAGATGCGCAGGCCGAGTTGACGCGGCTCATGGCGGGCGCGGATGCGGGCAACTATGTCGACCCGTCAAAGACGACGCTTGCCGAATACCTCGACCGCTGGGAGCGGGATTGGGCAGCGGTGAATGTCGGCCGGAAAACGGCCGAGCGGTACGGCGAGCTACTCAAGCACCACGTTCGGCCGCACCTTGGCGCCCTTCGGCTGCAGAAGCTTCGCCCCGTCAATCTGAGCGAGCTATACGCAAAGCTGCTGCGGGAAAGCGGGTTGTCGGCCCGCACGGTCGGCCATGTTCACCGCGTCATGCACAAGGCTCTTGTCGTTGCTGCGGAATGGGGCTTGATCCAACAAAATCCCGGCGATGTAGCTAAGCCGCCGCCGGTCGCCGCAGCAGAAATCGAAATCCTAGCCGAAGATCAGGTCGGTCAGGTTCTGCGCGCAATGTCCGGACGCTCGCTGTATCCAATCGTGGCGCTCGCCCTCGCCACTGGAATGCGGCGAGGCGAATTGCTGGCGCTCATTTGGGGCAATGTCGACCTCGATGCCGGAAAGGTCCGCGTTGAGCGCTCGGTAGAGCAAACCAAAGCCGGCGGCCTCCGGATCAAGGCGCCGAAGACGAAACACGGGCGGCGCACCATTGCTCTGCCGGCCTCGACTGTGACCGATCTTCGCGCGCACCGAACCGCGCAACAGGAACTCCGGCTCCGGCTTGGGCTTGGCGGCAGGCTCCCCGATGACACGCTTGTTTTCCCGAATCTAGAAGGCAGCCTTCGGAGTCCGAACGCGCTAACGAAGGAATGGACCCGCGCGACGATCGATTTGAAGCTTTCTCGGGTCAGCCTTCACGCGCTGCGCCATACCCATGCGAGCCAGCTAATAGCGTCGGGCATGGACGTCTTGACGATCAGCCGCCGACTAGGCCACGGCTCGCCGACGATCACGCTCGGAGTCTACGGCCACTTGTTCACGAACACCGACGATCGCGCCGCGGAAATCATGGAGGCGGCATTTGCCCGAGCGAAAACAGAGTGAGAACGCCTCGGGTCGGATCTGCTATCCTTCCGGTGGCAATCCGGTGGCAATCGGCCCTTTCATAATGATGGGGCTGGTCCTAACTAGTTGAAATTGCTGTATGGATGGGTGGCCGAGCGGTTTAAGGCACCGGTCTTGAAAACCGGCAGGGGTGCAAGCCTCTCGTGGGTTCGAATCCCACCCCATCCGCCATCAAGGCTCGTTCGCCATCAAATCATTCCCGTTCGCCATCAGCCGAAAACGATAGGTAGTAGGTGGCTTCGCGAGCAATCCTACCCGGCGCCTTTGGCTTGACGCGTTCGTAGGAGAGAGCATGACAGATCGGGCGCCGGCTACGTTTGCAACGGCAAATTATGCCCGCGGAGTCAGTGAGAAATATCTGCTTCCGCTCGCACGGCTGTTGATGTCGAGCCTTTTCATTTGGGACGGTCTTCTCCAACTGCGAGACCCGGGTGGCACGGCGCAGTATTTCGCCAGCGTGCACGTGCCGCTTCCAGACCTTGCGATCTGGATATCAATCCCCGTACATCTGATCGGAGGGCTGGCCCTTTTTCTGGGTTTTCGCACTCGTTGGGCTGCTGCCCTGCTTGCTCTTGTCTGCTTAGGCACTGCCTTCGGTGTGCATCTGCCTGAAGGAGACACGGAGAACATGATCAATTTCTACAAGAACCTGGTCATGACAGGTGGGTTCATTTACGTGATGACGTACGGTGCCGGTGGGATCAGCATTGATAAGGCGACCGCGCCGTAGACCGCTTGGCGAGGACTGACCAGGTTGCGCCCATGTCAGGCAGTGTAAGGTGCGACCCCAGCCGTGCTGCGTCAAAGTCCCAACCAGATGCCGCTCGAATGCGATGGCCAGCATCGCCGCGAGACCGTGCTTGGTCACAACGACGCCGACACAGGGTGCGAAGAGGAGGTCACGAAAATGTCATGCATACGCGCCCTATTATAGCTCGGGGGCGCCGAACTGCCGTGGCATTGGCCGCACGTGCAAGACCCCTTGGGTTTTTGACTTCGTCGGAGGGTCACGATGGCACGACGCGCTTTGGTTGCTTCACTGATCGCACTTTCCTTGTCGGCTCTTCCCTTCCTCGCCTTGGCCGATGAGGAAGACCAAAAAAATCCTATCGCCGCCCTGGAGGGGTATTCCGTCAGGGTGTGGGCGGAGCCCGATCCCCGCTTTACGAATCCCGATTCAATCGAGATCGATGCGAAGCGGGACCGCGTCTGGGTTGGCTACCAGAACGTCACCGCCAAGGACGGGACGGATGGCAAGTCAAGCACTGTCGTGGAATACAGTTCGGACGGAAAGGTCATTCACACCTACTCCGTGCTTGGCCATTGCGATGGATTGCGCGTCGACCCGGCCACGCACAAGGTGTGGGCAACGTCGAATGAGGATGGCAATCCTCGCCTGGTATCGATTGACCCTGCCACGCACGTCGTCACTGCGTTCACGTTCCCCAGTCCCACCGCTCACGGTGGCGGCTTCGACGACATGGCCTTCCTCGGCGGCAAGATGTTTATCGCCGCCTCCAATCCTACCCTCGATTCCAGCGGCGTGAATGTCTTTCCCGCGGTAGACGCGGTTACCTTCAGCGGGCACAACGTGGTGCTGACTCCCGTGCTGTTAGGCAATGCCACGGCCACTGACACCCTGAGCGGTTCACAGGTGACGCTAAATGAGATCGACCCCGACTCGATGACCGTCGACGCCGCGGGCAATCTCGTGCTGGTTAATCAGGCAGGATCGGAACTGGTCTTCATCCACAATCCAGGGACGTCGACACAGACGGTAGCGCGCACGCTTGTCGGTACTCAGCTTGAGGACACCATCTTCATCGGGTCGGCGCGTCAGGGAAAGACGGGAACCTTCCTGCTGGTCGACGGCGGGACAAACACCATTTATTCGATCCGTACCAAGCTGCAATCGGTTTACACCGAGGCGCCTAACGACTCCGGGGTCGTTGGCTTGTTCGGCACCCTCGATCTCTCTTCGAGCACCGCTACGAGCATCGACACCGGCATCGTCACACCGGTTGTCATCGGCTTTAACAAAGCCACCGGCCTTGCCCTGTTTCCCCAAGATTCAGGCGACGAATAAGCGCGTTTCCGAGTGTCGACGGTCAGGTGCAATTGAGCCGACATCGAGCTTGCGGCGCGAGTTCAGAACCCACGGTCCGGCACAAGGCCGGACGCGGGAAGTCCGTTGCTGCAAGGAGCTGGGGAATCAGAAATTGGCGCTCAGAAAGCTGGTCGCCGTAACCTTTGCGCCCATGTTGAAGCGGTTGGTGTTATCGCCGCGGGAAATAATCTGCGTTCCGTTGATCGCGCTGACACCAGTGCAAAATACCCTTTCGGAGTGCTGGTCGAGCGTCAGAATGTTTAGGACCCCAGGGGTAAAACATCCGATCCCGTATCACTCGGCGGCGGCGGATTTCCGGGCCGGTGCGGCTGATGAGGGCGCTCCCGCGCGGATATGACGCCTTCGGGTCCAGAGTCTCAGTGCCGCAAGCTTGCTCATGTAAAGGTAGACCACTGGGGTCGTGTACAAGGTTAGAAGCTGCGAGACGATCAGGCCCCCGACGATCGCAATTCCCAGCGGGCGGCGCAGCTCCGACCCCGCACCCGAGCCCAGAGCAAGAGGTAAGGCGCCAAGCAGGGCGGCCATCGTCGTCATCATGATTGGCCGAAACCGCAGCCGGGCAGCCTGGTAAATCGCGTCCGCCGGCTCGAGCCCCCGTTGGCGCTCGGCATCGAGTGCGAAATCCACCATCATGATGGCATTCTTTTTGACGATGCCGATCAGCAGGATGACGCCAATCAGGGCGATCAACGAAAATTCGTAGTGCAGCGCAATCAACGCGGCTAGGGCGCCGGCGCCGGCAGAGGGTAAGGTCGACAGAATGGTGATCGGGTGGATGAAGTTTTCATAGAGGATGCCCAGAACGATGTAGACGGCGAGGATCGCGGCGGCAATCAAATAGGGTTGGCTGGCGAGGGAGTTGGCAAAGACCTTGGCGGAACCTTCGTACTCGGTCGTCAGCGCGGCCGGAACCGCCAGCGATCGCTCGGCCTCGCGAATGGCGCTCACCGCCTGGCCGAGAGAAAAGCCCGGCGCCAGGTTGAACGACATCGTCACCGATGGAAACCCGTCTTGATGATTGATCGTCACTGGCGCGAGCGAGGTTTCGAACCCCGTCAGTGCGGATAGCGGCACCAGCTTTCCCGATGTGCCCGACCGGACATAAAGACGCGAGAGAACATCGGCATCCTCTTGCATGTGGGGATCGATTTCGAGAATGACCCGCCGCTGATCCGACTGCGTGAAGATCGTGGCGACCTGCCGCTGTCCAAAAGCGTCGTACAGCGTGTCGTCAATCGATTGCGGCGTGATCCCGAGACGCCCGAGTGTGTCGCGATCGAGCTTCAGCATCATGCGTGGGGCGGCGGTTTGCAGATCGCTTGCCACGTCCTGAAGCTCAGGTAGGGAGGCTAAGCGCTTCTGCACGATCGGCGCCCAGCTGAATAGTTCGCCAACGTCGGGATCCTGCAGCGTGTACTGGTACTGCGTCTTGCTGACCTTCGCGCCGATCTGCACATCCTGGCGCGCTTGCCCAAACAAGGCGATGCCCGGGACCTGAGCCGCGGCCTTGCGCAATCGGGTCAACACTTCGGTAGCGCTGGATATGCGCTCAGTTACCGGCTTCAGATCGATCATGATCCGGCCGGTGTTCAAAGCCGGATTGTTGCCGACCCAATAATAGGCGGTTTGTACGTCGGGATCGGCCATGATGACCTGGGCGAGCGCATGCTGGCGCTCCACCATCGCTGCATAGGAGATGTCCGGCGCCGCTTCCGTGGTGCATACGAGGAGGCCGTTATCCTGTTGCGGGAAAAATCCTTTCGGGATCGTTATGTAAAAAACGACCGTTGTAGCGAGGGTTGCGGCCATCACGCCGAGCATTATCTGCGCGTGGCGTAGCGCCCAGCGCAGCCCCGTGTCGTAAAAGCCAAGCGACCGCTGGAACACCGCGTCGAGAACCGCAGCGAACCGGTTCTCAGCCCCGTGAGCGGCTCGCCTCAACATCACTCGGCACATCATCGGGGTTACGGTCAGAGAGACGATTCCCGACATCAGCAGCGCGACGCTGATCGTCACGGCGAACTCCCGGAACAGTCGACCGATCAGGCCGCCCATGAACAGCAGGGGGATGAACACGGCTACCAGCGAAAACGTCATCGACAGGATCGTGAAGACGATCTCTCGCGAGCCGGCAAGCGCCGCGGCTAGGACCGGTTCGCCGGCCTCGATGTGCCGGACGATGTTTTCGACCATGACAATCGCGTCGTCGATGACGAAGCCAACTGCAATCGTCAGCGCCATCAGCGACACATTGTCGAGCGTGTAGCCCAGCAAGTACATCACCGCGCAGGTCCATAGCAGCGATACCGGAATCACTACGCTCGGGATCAGGGTCGCCGCCGCATGGCGAAGGAACAGGAAAACGACGAAAACAACCAACGCGATGCTGATTGCCAGCGTTCGCTGCACCCCCGCCACCGAAGCGCGAATCGTCTGAGTGCGATCGCCCAGAACGCGGAGGATCATGGAGGGCGGCAAGGTGCGCCGAAGGCCTGGCAGAGTTTCCTTTACGAGTTCGACCGTCTCATTGATGTTGTAGCCGGGCTGCTTGTGGACATCGATGATGACGACGCGCTGATGGCCGAGCCACGCCGCCTGGCGCACATCCTCGACGCCATCGAGGGCGCGGCCAATATCGCGGATCCGCACCGGCGCGCCATTATGGTATGCGATGACGACCGCGCCGAAAGCATCCGCGTCCGGGAGCTGATCGGAGGTTTCCAGGGTGAGCGAGCGCTTGGGGCCATCGAGAATGCCCTTGGGCGCATTCACCGTGGCGCTTGCCAAGGCGCCGCGAACCTCTTCGAGGCTCAATCCAAGGGCGGCGACCGCGTTCGGGTCGACTTGAACCCGCACGGCCGCTTTCTGCTCGCCATGGAAATCGACCATACCCACTCCCGGGATTCGGGAGATCTTGGGGGCGAGATAGGTTTGCACATACTCGTCGACCTTTGAGATCGGCAGGTCGTTCGAGGTCACCGCGATCGACATCAACAGCGCATCCGCCGGATTGACCTTCTCGTAGGTCGGCGGATCTGGCAGGTTCTTGGGCAACAGCCCCGCTGCCGCGCTGATCGCGCTTTGGACATCTTGGGCAGCGCCGTCGACACTGTGGCCAAGATCGAATTCGACGGTGATCGCGGTATGCCCAAGCGAGCTGCTTGAGCTGAGCGATGTCACTCCCGAGATCAGAGCAAGTTCCTTTTCGAGCGGGGCCGCCACTGATATCGCCATCGTCTCTGCGCTAGCCCCGGGAAGGGAGGCCGACAGCTGGATTGTCGGGACGTCGACCTGCGGGACCCCGGCAATAGGCAGTAACGCGTACGCGACCAGGCCGATGATGGTCAGGCCGATCGTCAGCAGCGTCGTGGCGACCGGCCGGGCGATGAACGGTGCCGCAATATTCATTAATCGGTTCCGGGCTCTGGGGCGCGATTCGCTTGGCCGCTGGTCGGTTGGGTCGAGCGCAGGACCTGGACCAGTGTCCCGGCCTGAATCCGGTATTGTCCGTCTGTCACTACTTGCTCGCCCGGAACTAAACCATCATCGATCACCGCCAGATCCTTACCCGTCCAACCGAGCTTCAAGCTGCGTTTTGCTGCTCGGCGGTCTTGTCCGACGACAAAAGCATAGGGGCCGTCCGGCCCGCGCAGAACGGCGGTCGCTGGAACCGTGATGGCCTGGCGCTGGTTTCCCACGAGGACGCGGACATTGACGAATTGCCCGGGCCACAGCGCGTCGTCGCTGTTGTTGAATGCCGCTTTGTAGCCGATCGTGGCTGTCGCTGTATTGATCTGGTTGTCGATTACGGCGAGTCGGCCCGCGGCGAGCGGCGACCCGCCCTTTGCCTGCGCTTCGACGTCCACATCCCCGGCCACCATCGCGGAACGCAACGCGGGCAGGGTCTCGGCCGGCAGGGCGAAGCTGACGAAGATCGGTCGGACCTGATTGATCGTTACAAGCCCGGTCGGATCGGTAGCGCGCACGATATTGCCGATGTCGAGCGTCCGCACGCCGGCGCGGCCGCTTATTGGAGAGCGGATACGCGTATAGTTCAGTTGGACCTGGGCTGCGTCGATCGCCGCTTCGTCTGCCTTCACGGTGGCTTCAAGCTGAGCGACGAGCGAGCGGGCGGTGTCCTGCTGCTGGGCGGTCGCGTTTCCGGATACCGCAAGCCGAGACGCCCGCGCCAGATCGCGGCGGGCATTGTCGAGCTGCGCTTCGTCTTTGAGCTTTGCCGCTTGCGTTTGCGCAAGCGCCGCCGTGAACGGCGCAGGATCAATTTCCGCGAGCACATCGCCAGCGTTGACATCCTGGCCCTCGGCAAAATCCATCTTGACGATCTGACCGTCGACCCGGGCCTTGATCACGACGCTGTTGAATGGCTGCACGGTACCGATGCCGGTCAGGTAAATGGGAACGTCTGCGCGCCTGACCTGATCGGCGACGACCGGAACAGCCAGTTCTTGCTGCGCCGGCTGAGCCTGCACCGGCTGCCCGGTCCCGAGGCCATCCGCGCCAAGGCCAACGGCCATGCCGAGCGAGGCCCAGACAATCATGCGAAGCGGGCGGCGCATCCTGCTCGTCAACCCGGTATCAATGATGGAGGGGGACATCCGCCCGATGATAGCACGATGGCCGCTGCTCGATCTCTACACGCGCGCAACACCCGCGTGACCTGATCAAGGAAAAGCGAGCTGTCGCATTCGGAGGAGCCTAAGCAAGTTCCCAGGAGCCTAAGCAAGGCGCCTTCTGTTCACTTCGGCCTGCATCAGGCCCCTCGACCATGTGTTCCAAGAAGATATCTGAGAAGGTGTCCGATCGGGCTCCACGAATGCCAACAAAGCGGCGGAATTTTGGGGCGTCGCCAAGACTGCGCTGACTCGCCGCACGCATCCCGCCCTCGAAAAGGCAAGGCCGGTGCCGGCTTCTCTCACAACGGGATCTTCCCCCGCCCGGTCTCGCGCTGCAGCGGACGCCGCGCGGCAAAGGAGAAGCGAGAGTCGCATCGAGCATCTTGCAATCAGCCGGCTCTGAGGTGCCTACTACGCTGAGGCCATGCCTTTGATGCTGCCGTAACACGACCCTGTTTGCCCGTTGAACCTCGACGGCACGCGCTCGGATCGGCGCATCGGAACGGGAGGAAACGGCGATGGCAAATCTGACCAGGCGCAGTGTGCTTCGCGCCTCCGCAGGGCTGGCTGCAGCCGGGACGCTTTCCCGTCCATTCATTGCCAATGCTGCCGCAACGACCGCGAGTGTGTGGTGGACGCAAGGCTTTGCCCAAGAAGAAGACATTGCGTTTCAGAAGCTCGTCACCGACTACCAGAAGGCCAGCGGAAACACGATCGATTACACGATCATGCCCTTCGCACCGATGCGGCAGAAGATCGTCGCCGCGATGACCAGCGGTGTCCTGCCGGATTTATTCACGAACAATCCGGTCGAAATCCTCGCGCTATATGCCTGGGACAACAAACTCATCGACCTTTCCGATGTCATCGAGACCCAGAAATCGCAATACACCGAAACCGCGCTGACCACAGCAAACTGCTATAACAGCGCCGAAAAAAGGCGGGGGTATTATTGCGTCCCGTACACCTGTGCGGTACGGCCGAACCATGTCTGGCGTCCGCTGGTCGAGAAGGCCGGATACAAGATCGAGGATGCCCCCAAAACGTGGGACGCGTATTACGACTTCTTCAAGGACGTACAGAAGAGACTGCGCGGCCAAGGCATGCGCAATGTGTACGGCATAGGTTTTCAGTTGAATACGACCGGGAACGACTCGAACGCATTGTTCGACTATTTCCTGATCGCCTATGGCGGCAAGGATATCGTCACGAGAGACGGCAAGCTAAACATCAACGATCCGCAGGTGAAGGAGGCGGCGATCAGAGCGGTTGCCTATCCGACCGCCGCCTACAAGGAAGGCCTGGTTCCACCCGGAGCGATCAACTGGAACGATGCCGACGACAACAATGCCTTCCACGCCAAGCAGATCGTCATGGACCTCGACGGCACGATCTCGACCGAGGTCGCGCTGCTTTCGCAAGGGAAGAGGGAGGATTACGACGCGATCACCACGATGGGCTTGGCCCTGTCGAATGACGGCAAGCCGGTGCCGAGCGAGTCGCTGCATACCGGCGGCCTTATTCCGCAGGGCGCAAAAAACACTGAAGTGGCGAAGGACTTCCTCAAATTCATGATCCAGCCGCAAATCCTCAACGAGTATCTGAAGGCCGGTCTAGGGCGGAATATCCCGTGCATGCCGTCGATCGCAAAGGACGATCCGTGGTGGTTGGCTGACCCGCACCGCGCGGCCTATACGCAGCAGGGGCTGCTCGGCCCGACGGTCCCGAACTTCTGGGTGTTCAATCCGGCTTACGCCAGTGTCGAAAATGAGCATGTCTGGCCTACCGCCTGGGCGGATGTTATCAGCGGCGCCTTGACACCGGAAGCGGCGGTAGAGAAAGCGTCCCAGCGGGTGGCGCAGATCTTTGCGAAATACCCGATCGTTCAGGGTTGAGGCGCCGACGTACGCTTCAATGCGGCGGCTTATCGCGATGGGCCGTTGACCCCGTTCGCATTGAACGTGGTGTGGCCAGCGCTGATCAGCTGGCTGCCAAACCCCATTCACCCGAATTCAGGCCCGAATTTCAGGCATGATAAACCAGATTTCATCTCGGGACGAAACCCGCGTCATGCATCAAAGGAGTTCTTTTGCAGTATAGGTTGTTTGCGCGGCAGGCGGGTCGCGCGGAGGGGAGGACTGGGCCGTGATCGGCATCGTCAAGATTGCGCTTCGGCGACCCTACACGTTCATCGTCATGGCGTTACTGATCATGATCTTTGGCGTCGGGTCGGCCGTCCGCACGCCGATTGACATCTTCCCGAGCATCAATATTCCGGTCATCAGCGTCGTGTTCAGCTACACCGGCCTGTCGCCTGATGATATGGCGGGACGCATCGTCACCTTCTACGAGCGCTCGCTCACGACCAGCGTCAACGATATAGAGCACATCGAATCACAGTCGATCCCGAATTACGGGATCATCAAGATCTTCTTCCAACCGACTGTGAACATCAACGCGGCATTGGCGCAGGTCAGCGCTATGTCGCAAACCGTGTTAAAGCAGATGCCGCCGGGCATCACGCCGCCGCTGATCTTGAGCTTCGACGCGTCCAGCGTGCCGATCCTGCAGCTCGCTCTGTCGAGCGACACGCTTTCCGAGACGACGTTGTTCGATGACGCCAGCAGCTTCATCCGCCCGCAATTGGCCTCGGTGGCCGGCGCCGCGATTCCTTTGCCCTATGGCGGCAAGGTCAGGCAGGTTCAAGCCGACCTCAACCAGCAGGCGCTGCATACCTACGGCATCTCCGCCAACGACGTCGTCAACGCCCTGTCGATCGAGAACCTGATCACCCCAGTGGGCACCGAGAAGATCGGCAAATTCGAATACACCGTGAACCTCAATGATTCGCCCACCGTAATCAGCGCCTTTAACGATCTTCCGATCAAGACGGTGAACGGGACCGTCATTTACATGCGCGACGTTGCCGATGTGCATGACGGCAACCCGCCGCAAACCAACGTCGTTCATGTCGACGGCAAGAGCGCCGTGCTGTTGGCGGTGGTGAAGGCGGGCGCGACGTCGACCCTGTCGATCATTTCCGGCATCAGGCAGTTGCTCCCGAGCGTGGCACAGACGCTGCCGTCCAGCCTGAAACTAACGGCCGTCGGCGATCAATCGGTTTTCGTGACCAGTGCGGTATCCAGCGTGATCACTGAAGGCGTAATAGCGGCCGCGTTGACCGGCATGATGATACTGCTGTTCCTCGGCAGCTGGCGTTCGACCCTGATCATCACCGTTTCGATCCCGCTCGCCATCCTGGCATCGGTTACGGCGCTCTCGCTGCTCGGTGAGACGATCAACGTCATGACACTCGGCGGCCTTGCGCTGGCCGTCGGCATCCTGGTCGACGACGGGACGGTCACGATCGAGAACATCAATTGGCATCTCGAGCACGGCAAGGAGGTCGAGACGGCGATACTGGACGGCGCTCAGCAGATCGTCGTCCCGGCCACCGTGTCGCTGATGTGCATCTGCATCGCCTTCGTGCCGATGTTTGGGCTGGGCGGCGTCGCCGGTTACCTGTTCCGCCCGCTCGCCGAAGCGGTGGTTTTTGCGCTGATCGCCTCCTATGTCCTGTCCCGCACGCTCGTGCCCACCTTGGCGAATTACCTCCTTCGCAGCCAGGTGCTTGAGGCCCATGCGGCCGTCCCAGCCAAACCGAGCCGCAATCCCCTGGTGCGGTTCCAGCGAGGCTTCGAGCGCCGTTTCGAGGCGATCCGCGGGGCCTATCGCGGCTTGCTTCAGCTCGGTCTGCGCAACCGCGGCAAGCTGATAGCCGGGTTCATCGGCTTTACGCTGCTCTCATTCGCGCTTGCCCCTTATCTCGGACAGGACTTTTTTCCGACCATCGATGGCGGGCAGATCAAGATCCATGTGCGGGCGCAAACCGGTACGCGGATCGAGGAGACCACCAAGCTTGCCGACCGCATCGGCGAAGCGATCCACCAGATCATTCCACCCGGTGAACTCGGCGGGATCACCGACAATATCGGCCTCAGCGTCAGCGGCATCAACATGGCATACAACAACTCGGGGACGATCGGCGTCGAGGATGCCGACATCCTGATTAGCCTGAACCCGAATCACGCGCCGACGGCGGACTACGTCAAGACGATGCGCGAGCAGCTGCCGCGTCAGTTCCCCGGTACCTCCTTCGCCTTCCTGCCGGCCGACATGGTTAGCCAGATCCTGAATTTCGGCGTCCCCGCTCCGATCGATCTGCAGGTCGTCGGCAATGATGTGCAGGCGGATAGGAAATATGCCAACGCGCTGTTGGCGCGGATCAGGCAGATCCCCGGTATTGCCGACGCGCGGATCCAGCAGGCCTTTCAGCAGCCGACCTTGAATGTCAATGTTGACCGCTCCTTGGCCGGGCTGGTGGGTCTCAGCGAGAAGGACGCGGCGACGGCCATGCTGACGACCCTCGCCGGAAGCAGCCAGACGTCGCCCACCTATTGGTTGAACCCGAAGACCGGCGTTTCCTACCCGGTCTCGGTGCAGACGCCGCAGCGCGACATCAATACAATGGGCGGGCTGCAGAACATGCCCGTGACCTCTGGCACCGGCGCGGGCTCGCAGCTTCTCGGCGGCCTCTCGACGACCGAGCGGACACCAACCAATGCGGTCGCCTCCCATTACAACGTCCGGCCCGTCATCGACATCTATGCGACACCACAGGGACGCGACCTCGGCGGGGTGGCGGCCGACATCAGCCAGGTCATGCAGGACACGGCCCAGGACGTGCCGAAAGGCGCCGGCGTGACGCTGCGCGGCCAGGTGACGACGATGACGAGCGCTTATCAGCAACTCTTCGTCGGTCTCGCCCTCGCCATCGTCTTGATCTACCTGCTGATCGTCGTGAATTTTCAGTCTTGGCTCGATCCGTTTGTTATCGTCATGGCGCTGCCGAGCGCGCTTGCCGGCATTGTCTGGATCCTGTTCGCCACCGGCACGACGCTCTCAGTCCCTGCACTCACCGGTGCCATCATGTGCATGGGTGTCGCCACGGCGAACAGCATCCTCGTCATCAGCTTTGCGCGCGAACGGCTCGCAGCCGGCGCCGATGCGATCGCCGCCGCCCTCGATGCCGGCGGCACGCGGTTCCGTCCGGTGTTGATGACGGCGCTCGCGATGATCATCGGCATGGCGCCGATGGCGATCGAGCCCGGCCAGAACGCGCCGCTGGGTCGCGCGGTCATCGGGGGCTTGCTTTTCGCCACCTGCGCGACTCTGTTCCTCGTACCGACATTGTTCAGCCTCGTGCACGCCCGCGACCACAAAAAGGCCGCGCCGTCGCGGCCCGCGAGCGCCGCGGTGACGCAAGCCTGATCCGACCGGAGAGAGAAAGATGTCCTCGGAAGACATCAAGACGCCAAGCCGCCGCAAACTCCTTTTCATCGGCGTCATCGCCCTGGTTATTGCGGCCGTCGTCGCGGCGGCCGGCATTATCAGCCGAGCCAAGAGCAGCCGAGAACTCGTCCAGTGGACGAAGCAGCAGGCTGTCCCGACTGTCGCGCTCGCCCAATTGAAAAAGGGCGACCAATACCAGAGCCTCAGATTGCCTGGGACCATCCAGGCCTACCGCAAGGCGGCGATCTACGCGCGGGTCAGCGGCTATCTGAAGAGTTGGCAGACCGATATCGGGGCGCAGGTACAACCCGGCCAGGTGCTCGCCGTGATCGATACGCCAGACCTCGACCAGCAGCTCGCGCAGGCCAAGGCCTCGCTGGCGAGCGCGCAGGCCAACGCGCAGATCGCCGCGCTGACGGCTCAACGAACGGGTTTCTTGGCTCAGCGGCAAGTCGCGTCTCAGCAATCAGCCGATAATGCGACCAGCGACGCGGCGGCGAAGAAGTCTGTCGCCGATGCGGCCCAGGCTAATGTGCGACAGCTGGAGGCAATGGAATCCTTCAAGACCGTCACCGCTCCTTTCGATGGCGTCGTCACCGCGCGCAACACCGATATCGGCGCGCTGATCAACGCGGGCTCGGGGACGGGGCAGCAGCTGTTCGAGATTTCCGACATGGACACGGTTCGGATTTATGTGCAGGTGCCGCAGGCCTTCACTGCGCAACTCAATCCGGGGCTGAAGGCGACCTTCGAAGTGCCGCAATATCCCGGTCAGCAGTTCGACGCCAAGCTGGTCACGACGTCGAATGCGGTCGAGATGAACTCGCGCAGCATGCTGGTCGAGCTGCAAGCCGACAATTCGGCCAAAAAGTTCTCGCCCGGCACCTATTGTCAGGTGCAATTCCAGATCCCGGGCGATCCCAACATGGTGCAAGTACCGGCCACGGCGCTGATCTCTGGCAACCAGGGGACGCAGGTAGCGGTCCTCGGTGACGGTGACAAAGTGACAATGAAGCCCATCCAGATCGGGCGGGACTTCGGCGACAGCGTCGAGGTTGTTGCCGGCCTCACCGCGTCGGATCGCGTCATCGATAGCCCGCCGGAGACGCTGCAGGCCGGCGATCAGGTCCAGCTTGCTGCGGCCCCTCCCGCTGGCCATTGAGGCTGTGGAGTCCATATCGACGGCGACTATCGAGGAACGCACCCGCGCTGGCGCCCTTGCCGACCGATGACGACTGGAGCAGAAGACGCAAGCGGATGATAAATCCTGCCGGTTTCAGCCCGATGCAATCCTCTCTCTTCGATTGCGCGGCTGCCCCGAACGGGCCGGCTGTGAACATCTCCATACCCGGAGCACTGGCCTGTGTCCGAAATCGGTGAAGCTGTCGCGCGCCCCGTTGTTGCCGGCAGCCTGCCGGCGCTTGGCCTGTCGGCCTTGGGCGTCGTTTTCGGTGATATCGGCACAAGCCCGCTTTATACCCTTAAGACCGTCCTCGGGATGACAGGGGGCGCGCCGGATTCGGCCGCGGTGCTGGGAGTGCTCTCGCTGGTGATCTGGACGCTGATCGTCGTCACGACGGTTAAGTACGTTACCGTCGCAATGAGCATCGACAATGACGGAGAGGGCGGCATCCTGGCGCTGTTATCGCTGCTCGGCGTCAGACGCCGGCATCGTCCGGCCGTCATTGCGGTCGGGTTGTTTGGCGCGGCGCTGATTTATGGCGACGGCGCGATCACACCGGCGATCTCGGTGCTGTCGGCGCTGGAAGGGCTCGATATCGCGATCCCCGCCTTCGCGCCCTATGTGCTGCCGGTTGCGGTGCTGATCCTCATCGCCTTGTTCGCGATCCAGCCGCAGGGCACAGCGCGGATCGGCCGGGCCTTCGGCCCGATCATGGCGCTTTGGTTTCTGACGATCGCGATACTGGGCCTATCGGGCGTCGTCCAGCATCCCTCGGTGCTTGCTGCGCTCGATCCGCGATACGGTTTCGCCTATCTGTTCTCCGGCGGCGCCCTCGGGTTTCTGGTGCTCGGCGCGGTCTTCCTATGCGTGACTGGCGCCGAGGCGCTTTATGCCGATATGGGTCATTTCGGCGCCGGACCGATCCGCGTCGCCTGGTCCCTCATCGTCTTTCCGAGCCTTGTGCTCAGTTATGCCGGCCAGTCGGCCCTTCTCCTCACTGGCGAGGCATCCGCGGACAACATCTTTTACCGGCTCTGCCCGTCCTTCCTGATCCTGCCGCTCGTCGTACTCGCGACGGCGGCGACGATCATCGCCAGCCAGTCGATCATTACTGGAGCGTTCTCGATGACCCGGCAGGCAATCCGGCTCGGCTGGCTGCCGCCGCTGCACATCCGCCAGACCTCGGCCGAGGGCTACGGTCAGATCTATGTTGGCTCGGTCAACTGGTTGCTGATGTTGGCGACACTGGGGCTGACCATCGGCTTCGGCAAATCCGACAACCTGGCCTCCGCCTATGGGATCGCCGTCTCGGCGACGATGCTGCTCACGACGGCGCTTCTGTTCATCGCGATGCGGGAGATTTGGGGCTGGAGCCTTGCCGCGGCCGGCGGTATCGCCGGCGCCTTCCTCGTCGTCGATGCCAGCTTCTTCGCCGCGAACCTCGTGAAAGTGGCAGAGGGCGGCTACGTCCCGCTTCTGCTCGCCTCGCTTGTGTACGGGGTCATGTATATCTGGCATCTCGGCGCTGCCGCGGTGCTCGCGCGGCTGCAAGAGCAAGCGATGCCGGTCGACGTGTTCATGGCAAAGATCGCGGAGGGGCATATTCCGCGCGTCCCGGGGACCGCCGTGTTCCTGACCAGAACGCAGCGCGACGCGCCGCCGGTCATGGTTTGGCATGTAAAGCACAATCGCGCGCTGCATGAGCGTCTGTTCGTGCTGACGGTCATCACCGAGTCGGTGCCGTGGGTCGAACGCTCACGGCGGCTGATCGTGCAGGAGCTGGCACCCGGCTTTTGGCGCGCCTCGGCTCATTTCGGCTTTATGGAGCGCCCGGACATCCCGGAGTTGTTACGGCAGGCACATGAAAACGGCTGCGCGATCGATCTGTCCGACCTTACCTACTACGTCGGACATGAGACCGTGACCGCCGGAGAAGACGCCGCAGCTCTGCCGCGGTGGGTCGAGGCATTGTTCGCATTCATGCAGCGCAATGCCTCTCACCTGGCCGATTACTTCCGATTGCCGCCGGAGCAGGTGGTCGAGGTCGGCAGGCAGGTGGCGATCTGATGGCCTGGCTACATTCTCAGGCGGCGCAGTGCCGCGCGTGCTGGTCCACCCAGGCGGCGCCGCGCTGGATCAAGGAATCGGATGAGCGGCGGAGCCGCGTCGGCCGGCCTACGCCGGCACAGTTCGAATTTCGCCGATCGTCTCGACACGGCTGAGCCCTCGCAGAGGCTCAAAGGTCGGCAATGTCGGATTGGTAGGATCAGGCGTGCACGCCGCCGACCAGCCACAACACGAGGAGAACGATCAGCACAAGCCCGAGCACGCCGCCAAGTCCCGGCCCGCCATACCGATTGTACCCGTGATAGCCGCCGAAGCCTCCCAGCAGCACCACGAGTAAGATAATAATCAGAATCGTCGTCATAGCCTGAGTTTCCTTTTCCGGCAGAGGGTGCCTGCCCGCCTTCAGCTGCGGCTGAACAAATAGCCGAGCGAGTAGCCGACGACACCGGCGATCACGAGGGCGGTCAGCGGGTATGCGCGCACCTTTGGCGACAGATATTCGCCGCCCTGCCGATACAGAGTCTCGGCCGCTGCACCGGCCTGATCGCGCACGCGCCGCGCGATCTCGGGAGCCTGTTCCGCGACGTCTTGCGCGAGGGAAGTGACGGCATCGCCCGCCGCGTTCTTGGTCTGCTCGATCAACTGCTCGGCTGCTTCCTTCGCGTGATCGATCACCTCGCCGGCCGCGTTGCCGGCATGGTTGAGGACATCCCCGGCAACGCGCGCCGGTTCCGGCATCTTGGCCCCATCCTGTTTGACCGCGGGCTTCGTATCCGCAGCGATGCCGCCCGCCGCGCTCGTGCGTTTTGCCGCGCCGGGGTTGGGCCGAAGTTCATCCATGGTCCGTCCGCTCCTGTGTACTTGACCCGGGACGCGTCGCCTGGGCCTTCAGGGTTACGAACAAGCGTCGCGTAAAAAAAAGTCCCGTAGACGTTCGGATTACGGGAGCGCCGGCCGAGCCATGCCGCGATTACGTGGGCGAAGCTGGGAGCCCGACCCTCGATCCGCCAGCGCGCCGGCCGATTAACCATTTCTTAGGGTTAATCGCGAGAATATTCCATCTGCCGGATCGCCTTTTCCGGGCCTCCGGGTCCGCGCCTGTGAGCCCCATGCTCGATTGTCTCAACAGCAGCTCTCGATTCCCCTCGTGAACTGCCGATTGTGGAGCCGATGATGTCAGCGAACCTCGAGAACAGCTCTCCCGAGACCTCGGGTCTGTTGGCCGCGAATAGCGGTTACGCCCTCGTTGAGGCGGCGTTCATTCCGGCCTCTCGGCGGATCGGGCCAGGTTCCCTCTGGTTCATCGCCGCGATTTCCTTGGCGACTCTGGCAGCCGCGGCCGGGGTGACGATCGCCGGCGATAAATCTTCTGTCATGGGTCTTGCCGATCCTGTGGCTGTCCCGGACGCGGCCGCTCCCACAGCGGCAATTCCTGAGGCGGCAGTTCCTGTTCCTGCGCGATCGGCCGAACCGCGCGTTGCCCCTGCCCAATCAGCCAAAAATCTGCGTGCGTTGCCCGTCGTATTACGCGGCCAGCCGCCATCGAGAACGGGCGGCCATTCGTAGCTCGGCCCTGGCGAGGCGCGGCGCGGCTCGCCGGCACGCGGTGGCCGTGATCGGCCGCTGCACGATGATCGTGTCCTTGAACCGGCCACGTAGTTAAGGCCTTCTGAGTGCGCCGGGGCGCTCAGGCGAGCCGCGCCGGCGAACATCGGACGGTAGGACATGCGACAGCCCCCACCCGCGGGTCGCCGCCGGCGGCCCTTGCCCGAGCATCGGCCGAACCCGAGTTCCGACGATCCCAAGGCCTTGGCCCAAATCGAGGCCGTCGCCCAGAGCGCGAGTTATCGCGAGGCCGACCGCGATCCCGATTTTCTGCAGCGTCCCGACATGCGCGGGATCCGGCTGATGCTCGATTACCTGAAGCCGCAGACACTGCTCAATGAGCACGAGGTCGCGCACACGATCGTCGTGTTCGGCGGCACCCGCATCCCGGAGCCGGCGATCGCGCAACGTGCCGTCGCCGAGCTGGCCGCGGCGATCGGCGCCAAGCCGCACGATGCCGAACTGCAGCACCGGCTCGAGATCGCCCGGCGCGTCGCGGTCAACAGCCGGTATTACGATGTCGCGCGCCAATTCGGCCGCCTCGTCGGGGTTTGCGGTGATCGGGCGATCGGCGGCCGCATCATGATCATGACCGGTGGCGGCCCGGGGATCATGGAAGCGGCCAACCGCGGCGCCAGTGATGTCGGCGCCCGATCGATCGGCCTCAACATCGCGCTGCCGCATGAGCAATACCCGAACCCTTATGTCACCCCGGACCTATGCTTCCGCTTTCGTTATTTCGCGATGCGCAAGCTGCACTTCATGCTGCGGGCCCGCGCGCTCGTCGCCTTTCCCGGCGGGTTTGGCACGATCGATGAATTGTTCGAGGTGTTGACCTTGTCGCAGACGCGCAAGATGAGCCCGGTGCCGGTGATCCTGGTCGGCGAACAGTATTGGCGCCGGGTTTTCGATGCCGAGTTCCTGATCGCGGAGGGGACGATCGAGCCGGAAGACCGCGATCTCTTCTGGTATGCGGAGACCGCCGAGGAAATCTGGCGCGATATTCTGTTGTGGTACGAATTGAAGGGCGAACCCCTACTGCCGCCCGGCGCGGCCGACGAATTCTGCCAGCCCGAGGCTACCCGGTAAGGCCCGCGGCACCGGCGCCCGCCCGGGCTTACGCAGCGCGGCGCTTGCGCAGCAAGGCAATTACGCGGCAAACGCCGCACGCTGCTTTCCTGATTCCTTCGGATAACCCAAGGGAGACCGGTTGACCCGCACCTCCAGCGTAACCTCGCCGGCGAACGGCTTCAGCAGCCGCTCCGGCAACCGCGCCCGGCCATTCGTCCAGCGGTGACTCCGCTCGGCGTCGTAAAATCCTTCGGAGAAATCGGGATAGGCGTAATCCACATCAAACGACATGTATTCGTCGCGCAGGCTGATCTGGGTGACGCAAACACCAAGCCGGCGGCGGTCTCGCGATGTCGCAGTAACCTCCGCCGGAATTGCGGTGCGTGACGCCAGCCATACCGCGGTCGCGCCGGCCGGGATCGCGAAGCGATGGCGATTATTGGCGATCGACTGCGCTCGAACAATCTGGCCATCGACGATAAGGTGAAGATCGGGGTCTTCGGTCAGCTCGCAGCCGAGCGCCTCGGCCCGCGCCAGCAAGGCGGTGCGAACGGCATTCAGCTCCTCCGATCCGCGCTCGACACGGGTTGCGCAGAAGTCCCAGGTGGCTCGCTTATCGTTCGGGTAGAGCGCGGCGAACTCGTGGCCGTTGTCGAACATCGCGCGGTTGTCGCAATCGACGAACGTCTCTGCTGCCGCGCCCTCCGCGTAGATGACGCCGTGGTCCTCCAGCTCGATATGGAAATATTCCAGCCGGTTGACGCTCTCCATCTGCACGATCGAGCGGCTGTTCACCAGTTCGCCGGCCGGAACCAGCACGCCGTCGATAAACAGCGCGTGTTCCGGCGACAGATAGAGATCGCGGGATGGCAGGTCGGGGCCGATGGCGCTTGCGGCGATCTTGATCGGCAGGACCTTGCGATCGGCGATGACGCCGCCGGGATAACTGCGCCTGCCGATCCATCTGATCGGTTTCGCCTCACCCGAGAGCGTGACGGCCAAATCGCCGATCGACAGCCGCTCGACCGCCACGTCGCCGCGATTGGTCCGGATCCGGGTGCCGGTGCAGAAGCACGCCACCGAGTTGAGATAGAGATCGGTGCCGCTGGCGCCGTCACTGCCCCAATTCGCAAACCAGTGCTGAGCGCCGCTGGCCCCGGCGATGTTGGCGAGGTTCAGCACGGCGCCGTCGGAGAGCGTGATGACGCCGCTCGTGTTTCCCGGCCCATAGCTGATGCCGGTGACGCTGATCCCCGGCGCGCCCTGAAGGTCGATGAAGTTCGTCCTGACGCCGCCCGTTCCGACATCGAGCCCGGAGATCACATCGGTGTTACCGGGGATGAACCCGGTGTCGCTCGAAAGGTCGAGCGCGCCGCTCGCAGGGCTCAGGAAATCGAACGTGACGCCATTCGATGCGACCGAGTTGTCGATCTGGAGCACGGAGTTGGCGTCGATCTCATACGCCGGATTGGTGATCGGGCTTTCCAGATGCAGCGTGCCGCCATGGGCTTCGACGATCCCGCTGCCGGTGATCGGACCGTAGACAAAACCCGATCCGATCATGACGGCGCCGCTGCCGATCGTCAGTCCCGCCGCGCCGGTGAGCGTCCCGCCGTCGAGCTGGATCGTACCGTTGGTGATGCTCTCGGCCGCGGTGATCGTCAGAGTGCCGCCGGCGCCGATTTCCAGCGTCTGACGGCTATCGTTGATCGCGATCGCGCTGCCGGTTGTCGCCGAGCCGTCGATCTTCAGGACCGAGGCCGAGCCCGAGTCGATCGCCAACGCCGCGCCGCTGATCGTGCCCGCGAGGTCCAGCGTGCCGCCCGAAGCGGTCATCGTCCCGGCGCCCGTCACCCCGTTGACGGTGCCCTGGCCGGTGATGCTCGCCAGGTTCAGCGTTCCGCCCAATTGCGCAACGGTGCCGCCCGACAATGTGATCGCGCCGGCCGTCCCGCTGCCCGTCAGCGCTGCGCCGCTCCCGATGGTCAACCCCGACGCGTCGGTGAGCGCCCCGCCGGCGAGCTGGATCGTGCCGTTGGTGATGCTCTCGGCCGCGGTGATCGTCAGGGCGCCGGTCGGGCCGATCTTCAGCGTCTGATGGCTGTCGCTGATCGCGATCGCGTTGCCGGTCGTCGCCGAGCCGTCGATCTGCAGCACCGAGGCGGAAGCCGAGTCGATCGCCAGCGTGCGACCGCTGATCGTTCCCGTCAGGTCGAGGGTGCCGCCCGCCGCGGTGATCGTGCCGGAGCTGGAGATCCCGATACCGACCGCGCCGGAGCCGCTGAGGTTGGTGTTGGCGGCCACCGACCCGGCGCCGTCGAGGGTGCCGCCCGACAGCGCGATCCCGGAGGTGTCCGTGAGCACCGCGCCGCTATCCACGGTAAGCGTGCCGCCGGCGATCGTCTGGGCGCCGCTGATCGTCGCGCCCTGCGCGATTTCCAGCGTCTTGTTGCCGCTGTCGAGCACGACCGCGCCGACCGTGACGCCGCTGTGGTCGAGCTTCAGCACCGACCCCGACACGTTGGCGATCGCCAGCGTCGAGCTCGCATCCATATTGCCGGTGACGTCCAGCGACCCGCCCGAGGCGGTCACGCTCCGGCCCACGACAGACAACCCGACCGCGCCGTGCCCGCTCACCGCCGTCGTCGCGGAGATCGACCCCGCGCCGTTGAGGGGGCCACCCGACAGCGCGATCCCGGATATGTCCGTGAGCACCGCGCCGCTATCCACGGTAAGCGTGCCGCCGGCGATCGTCTGCGCGCCGCTGATCGTCGCGCCCTGCGCGATCTCCAGCGTCTTGTTGCCGCTGTCGAGCACGACCGCGCCGACCGTGACGCCGCTGTGGTCGAGCTTCAGCACCGACCCCGGCACGTTGGCGATCGCCAGGGTCGAGCTCGTGTCCATATTGCCGGTAACATCGAGCGACCCGCCCGAGGCGGTCACGCTCCGGCCCACGACAGACAACCCGACCGCGCCGTGCCCGCTCACCGCCGTCGTCGCGGAGATCGACCCCGCGCCGTTGAGGGGGCCACCCGACAGCGCGATCCCGGATATGTCCGTGAGCACCGCGCCGCTGTCGACGGTCAGCGTTCCGCCGGCGATCGTCTGGACGCCGCTGATCGTCGCGCTCTGCGCGATCTCCAGCGTCTTGTAGCCGCTGTCGAGCGCGACCGGGCCGACCGTGACGCCGCTGTGGTCGAGCTTCAGCACCGACCCCGCGACATTGGCGACTGCCAGGGTCTCGCTCGCCGTGACGCTGCCGGTGATATCGAGGGTGCCGCCCGAAGCGGTGATCGTGTTGCTGCCGCTGGTGAAGCCGATGCCGAGTGTCCCGGCCCCCGTCACATTGGTGCTCGCCGACAACAGACCGGTGCCGCTGATCGTGCCGCCGGCGATCGTGATGCCGGCAGCATCGGTCAGCTGTGTCGTACCGGCGCCGCCCAGCTTGACCGTATTGCCGCCAGCCGATAGCGCGGTCGTCAGGCTCAGAGTACCCGCGGCGTTCAGCTCCAGTGTTCCTGTCGAACCGGCGAACGTCAGAGAATTTGCCGCGCTGGCCGCATCCAGTAGCAGCTTGTCGCCGGTGCCGCTGCCGATTGTCAGCGCCAGGCTGCCGCTGTTGGTAATGGCCGATGCGATCTCCAGCGTGCCGCCGCCGGCGGTGATCGTGGCCGCGCCGGTTGCGGTGATCGCGCCGCTGACCTTGCCCAGTCCGATGATCGTGCCGCTGCTGACCGAGATCCCCGCATTGTCGGTCAGCTGCGTGCCGCTGCCGTCGAGCTGAACCGTGCCGGCCGCCACCGATAGCGCATTCGCAACCGTCAGGCTGCCGCTGGCACCGATTTCCAGCGTGCCGGTCGACCCGTTGAAGCTGCCCGATTTTGCCACGCTCGCGGCATCGAGCAGCAGCTTGTCGCTGGCGCCGGTAATCGTCAGCGCCAGGGCGTTGCCAATGTCGGTGATCGCGCCGGTCACCTCCAGCGTACCGCCGCTCGCGGTGATGCTCGCCGCGCCGGTCGCGCTGATCGCCGACACGACCTTGCCGGCGCCGGTGATCGTGCCGCTGGTCAGGCTGATGCTGCCGGCCGTGTCTGTCAGCGTTGACGCGGTTCCGTCGAGTTTCACGGTGCCGGCCGCCACTGTCATGGCGTTGGCGACCGTAAGGCTGGCGCTCGGCCCGATCTCCAGCGTGCCGGTCGCGCCGGAGAAGTTCACCGACGTCGCGGCGCTCGCGGTATCGAGCAGCAGCTTGCTGCTGGCGCCGTTCCCCAAGGTCAGCGCCAGGCTGCCGTTGTTCGTGATCGCCGATGCAATCTCCAACGTACCGCCCGAGGCGGCGATCGAAGCGGCGCCGGTCGCGGTGATCGCGCCGGTGACCTTGCCGATACCGGTGATCGTGCCGGTGCTCAGTGAGATCCCGGCATTGTCGGTCAGCTGCGAGCTTGCGCCGTCGAGCTTGACGGTGTTCGCGCCGATCGCCAGCGCGTTGGTCAGCGTCAGCGTACTGGAGGTATTCAGCTCCAGCGTCCCGGTCGAGCCCGAGAAACCAAGCGAAGTTGCGCTGCTGGCGGCATCGAGCAGCAGCTTGTCGCTGGCGCCGCTGCCGACCGTCAGCGCGAGCGCGCCCGCGCCGAGGCTGACGGCGGATTTCAGCTCGATCGTGCCGCCCGACGCGGTGATCGTGCCGGTGCCGCTGGCCGGGCCCGTTACCGCCGGATTGACCGTACCGAAGCCGGTCAGCATCGCACCGCTGCCGACGGTCAAACCCGAGGCGTCGCTCAGCGCGCCGCCCGACATCACGATCTTGCCGTTCGTGATGCTCTCGGCCGCGCTGATCGTCAGATTGCCGCCGCTGCCGATCTCCAGCGTTTGGTTGGCGTTGTTGATCGCTATCGCGCTCGTCGCGGTGGCCGTCCCGGTGAATTTCAGGTCCGATGCCGAAACCGTATCGATCGTAAAGGCGGGGCCGCTGCTGACCATCCCGCTGAGGGTCAGCGTGCCGCCCGACGCGGTGATCGTACCGCTGCCGGCGAGGTTCGCCGTGACCGTGCCCTGGCCGCTCAATGTCGCGCCGCTGCCGATCGTCACTCCGGACGCGTCGTTCAGCGTCCCGCCCGACATAAGGATCTTGCCGTTCGTGATGCTCTCGGCCGCGCTGATCGCCAGATTGCCCGCGGGTCCGACCTGCAATGTCTGATTGGCGTTGTTGATGCTGATCGCGCCGGTCGTCGCGGTGCCGCTGAACTCCAATACCGAGGCCGAGCCGGTCGCGATGGCAAAGGTGCCGCTGGTGACCGTGCCGGTCAGGTTCAGCGCGCCGCCCGATGCCGTAATCGAGCTGTTGTTCGAGATCGGAATCGCAATCGTGCCCGCGCCGGTCACGGCGGTCGTCGCCGAGATCGTGCCCGTGCCGGTGATCGTGCCGCCCGCGACCGTGAGGCCCGCCGTATCCGTCAGCTGCGTCGTCCCGGCGCCGTCGAGCTTGACCGTTCCCGCGCCGACCGCCATCGCGGTGCCGACGGTGAGCGTCCCGCTGGTGTTAAGCTCCAGCGTACCGCTCGACGAGAAGGTCACGGTGTGGGCGACGCTGGCCGCGTCGAGCAGCAGCTTGTCGCTCGCGCCGGTGATCGTCAGCCCGAGAGCGCTGCCGCTGTCGACGATCGCGCCGGTCACCTCCAGCGTGCCGCCATTTGCGGTAATGTGAGCCGCGCCGCTCGCCGTGATCGCGGCCGCCACCTTGCCCAGGCCGGTGATCGTGCCTGTGCTGACCGTCACCCCGCCCGCATCGGTCAATGTCGAGGACGCGCCGTCTAGCTTGACCGTGTTCGCCCCTACCGCGAGCGCATTGGCCAGGGTCAGCGTGCCCGAGGTGTTCAGCTCCAAGGTCCCGGTCGAACCGGCAAAGCTCAGCGATGTCGCACTGCTCGCCGCGTCGAGCTTCAGCGTATCCGTGGCGCCGCCCCCGATCGTCAGGCTGTCAACGCCGGTGACTGTCCCCGTGATCTCGAGCGTGCCGCCGCTCGCCGTCAGCGTATTCGTCGTGCCGCTGCCGCCTTTGGCGATGTTGCCCGAGACCTTGCCGAATCCGGTCAGAAACCCGGAGTTGGTGCCGCTGCCGAGCGTAATCCCCGAAGCATCGGCGAGCGTGCCGCCCGACATCTGGATCTTGCCGAGCGAGACCGTCTCACCCGCCGTGAGCGTCAGATTGCCGCTGGCGCCGACCTGCAAAGTCTGGTTGGCGTTGTTGATCGTCACCGCGCCGGTCGTCGCGGTGCCGCTGAACTCCAACACCGAGGCCGAAGCGGTCGCAATGGCGTACGTGCCGCTGGTGACAGTGCCGGTCAAATTCAGCGTGCCGCCCGATGCCGTGATCGCGCTGTTGTTCGAGATCGGGATCGCGACCGTGCCCGAGCCGGTCACCGCGGTCGTTGCCGAGATCGTGCCGGTGCCGCTGATTGTACCTCCGGCAATCGTGATGCCGCTGGCGTCGGTCAGCTGCGTCGTCCCGGCGGCGTCGAGCTTAACGGTGCCGGTGCCGACCGCCATCGCCGTGCCGACGGTCAATGTGCCGCTGGTGTTCAGTTCCAGCGTACCGCTCGACGAGAAGGTCACGGTATGGGCGGCGCTGGCGGCGTCGAGCAGCAGCTTGTCGGTCGCGCCGGTAATCGTCAGCACCAGGGCGCTGCCGCTGTCGGTGATCGCGCCGGTCACCTCCAGCGTGCCGCCGTTCGCGGTGATATGAGCCGCACCGCTCGCCGTGACCGCCGCTGCCACCTTGCCCAGGCCGGTGATCGTGCCGGTGCTGACCGTCACCCCGCCCGCATCCGTCAGCGTCGAGGATGCGCCGTCGAATTTGACCGCGTTCGCGCCGACCGCCAGCGCGTTGGCCAGGGTCAGCGTGCCGCTGGTATTGAGTTCGAGCGTACCGGTCGAGCCGGAGAAGGTCAGCGAGGTCGCCGCGCTGCCGGCGTCCAGCAGAAGCTTGTCGCTCGCCCCGCTGCCGACCGTCAGGGCGAGCGTGCCCGCGCCAAGGCTCACCGCCGACGTCAGTTCGAGCGTGCCGCCCGAGGCGGTAATGGTGCCGCTGCCGCTGCCCGGTCCGATTATCGCCGGATTGACCTTGCCGAAGCCGGTCAGCGTCCCGCTCGTGCCGATGGTCAAGCCCGAGGCGTCGGTCAGCGTGCCGCCCGACATCAGGATCTTGCCGAGCGAGACCGTCTCGGCGGCGCTGATCGTCAGATTGCCGGCCGCGCCGACCCGCAGGGTCTGATTGGCGTTGTTGATGGTTACGGCGCCGATCGTCGCGGTGCCGCTGAACTCCAGAACCGAAGCCGACGCGGTCGCGATCGTGAAGATGGGGCCGCTGCTGACCGTGCCGGTCAGGTTCAGCGTGCCCGCCGAGGCGGTGATAGTGCCGGTGCCGGACACCGCCGACGCTATTGTGCCTGAGCCGCTGAGCGTGCCTGAGTCGGCGAGGGCAGTGGCGTTGATCGTGCCGCCGGCAATCGTGATCGCGCCGCCGCTCGCCAGGGTAATCGTATCGGTGGCGCCGCTGCCGGTGCCGTTCACATTCAGCGTGTTCGTGCCGACCGCGAGCGTGGCGCCGCTGTTGATCGTCAGCGAATCGAGCGCTGCTGAGCTGGCGGAGTTGAGGGTGACGGTATAGGGGGTGCCGGAGGCGCCGATTGTCACATCGTCCCCGGCAACGGGAACGCCGCTCGGGCTCCAGGCGCCGCTGGTTCCCCAATTCCCGCTAGTGCCGGGGGTCTTCCAGGTCTTCGTCGCCATGACGCCCTGGTAAGCGGCCACGCCGGTTGCGGTCAGCGGCATTGGCACGATCTGCGCACCGCGCCGCGCGTCGAGGTTCCAGCGGCCGCCCCGGGTCGTGGCGCCGACGGGGCCGGTGGCGGCCGCGACCAGCGCGCCGGTTGCCCAGCACAATGCCGCGAGGAAGCGGTCGCCGCGCGCGCCCTTTGCGGTGTCGCAGCTCCACACCAACAGCTCGCCCGTCAATCCGAGCGCTGCGCCGATTCGGGCAAGGTCGCGCGCATGCGCGACCAGCGTGTCGAATGACAGGGAGCCTCCGGTGAAGCCGATTTTCCCGGGGCTGCCATGCGCGATGATGTGGATGGCGCGCAGCCCGCCGAGGCCGGCCAGGGCATCGGCCATCTGCCGCACCGGGTCGCCGGCCGCATCGAGCACGATCGGCCGCACGTCGGCGCGCAGCCCGCGCAAGAGGCCGGCGAGGTCGGCGACCGCGGGGTCGATAAAGACGATCTCGCCGCCCGCGGCGGCATCCGTCTTTGTTAAAAGTGCTTCAACCATGCTCACGAGGAGCTCCAAAAGTGCTTGCTAGCCACATCGCAAGGATTTCCCTCGCGAGCGCTGCATCGGTATCACGCGCCCTCTTTAGGTCCCGTTAAAACCCGGCGTATTTTTCCCAAATTTGCCTGGAAGCCTCGGCAGTCGCGCGCCGCCTGTCGCGTCTCGCGCGATGCCATGGCGGCGGGCGCCTGGCGTCGATCGGGATCGAGGGCTGCGCGATCCGCTTCGGGAGGGAGAGAAAATCCGCGCAGCCGACGACCGGCCGACCGGCAAGTGTAAAGTGCTCATCTGCCGCTCCTGCCCACCCCGAACACCGCCGCGCTGCGCCGCGATTCCGGGATGGGCTGCTGCTCCTTGGATGCCGGCACGCGATCGGCTCGGATCCCGAGGGGGGCTGTACGACTAAATACTTTAGGGTGGGGTCTGTTTAATATGAGTTAACGTGAGAGAACAGCGCAAGTCATCGCCTGGCTCACGTCTAAGCGATGCGCGCACTGTTGTATGAATTTCTCGGCTGGCTATTTACAATTCTCGGACGATATCAGTAGTGATTTGTAACTGATTTGCCGCGCCTAGGACTCGGCGGTAACGCCGCCGTGATCGACCCGGCCGGAGACGCGGTTGCGCCTTTAACCTATTACCTGCACTCTGCCGCCTGAAGTAGAAATCGATGAATCCTCCTGTCATCTGGGCGCCGTCGCGCCCGCGCCTCTTCTTCATGCACCTGCCGAAGACCGCCGGCATGGCGCTCCGGCTGTTTCTCGGCAACCAGTATCCGGTCGAGCAGATCATGCCGGCGAACGATTGGCGTCAGCTGCTGTCGGTCGATGCAGCGCAACTCGGCAGATACGACCTGTTCCAGGGTCATTTTGCTTGCGGCTTGCTCGATCTTCTGCCGGCCGATGTCGAGCCGATCGTTTTTCTTCGCGAGCCGATCGCCCGGACGATCTCGCATCTGAAGCACATGCGCCGCGATCCCAATTTCCATCCCGCCCATGCCCGCGCGGCGGGGCGCAGCCTCGAGGATCTGGTTCGCGACGACGACATCATGAAATTGTGCTGCGAGGTTCAGTCCGCGCTGCTCTGCAACGACATTCCGGCCAAATCCATTCTCGACGGCTTGCGGCGCGAGGAGATGGCGGGCCGTGTCCCCGATCCCGATGCGTTCGACGCCCTTCCCGATTTGGCCAAGGCGCTTCGTATGCTGGAGCGGTTTCGCTTTGTCGGTCTGGTTGAGGATTTGCAGAATCACATCCTGCAACTCGCGGCGGAGTTCGGTCTGCATCCGCCCCAATTCATTTCCAAACAGAACGACGATCCGCAGGGCGCGACCGACCCGAATGCCCTGGATCGCGAAACGCTCGCGATTGTCCGCGAGCGCAATGCGACCGACATCGCGCTCTACGAAACCGTGAGGCAGCGTCTCTCCGCTCGCCCGCGGGTGACGCGCGACGAGATCGGGGCGAGCCTTCTGGCGCGTGGCACCTACCGCCCGATTGCCGAGCCCGTCGAGTTTCGCATGACCGGCCCGATACCTGGCTCCAACTGGTACGACACCGAGGAAGTCGCGAGCGGCGGCCTTCGCTGGACCGGGCCGCTCAATGAGACGACTCTGGAATTGCCGCTGGCGCCGGCGCTCGATTTTGAGATCTCGCTGCATGTGCTGATCGCGGAGATCGGCGATCTTTCGGCGCACATCGGCGATGCCGAGCTCCCGGTCCGCATCGATTTGTCGGAGGGCCGCATGCACCGGATTGCGTTTTGGGTGCCGGCGGAGCTGGTGGCGCGCGACGGGCTGACAACGCTGCGCTTCGAGACGCGCGAGGTGTTCCAACCCTCGGCGACCGACATTCGACTCTTGTCGTTCCTGGTGCGGCATTTGTCGGTGTCGCGGGTCGAACCCGTCGCCTACAGCGGCGCCGGCCCCGACACCTAGTCCGCCGGCGCCCACCCGCCATACTGACAAGCACCGCGAATCGGCCCATCATGCGCGCCGTCGAATAGCGTCGCGGAGGAGGGGCCATGAAGGCGGTGTTGCTGACGGCGCATGGCGGGCCGGACAAGCTGGTCTATGGCGATGCGCCGGATCCGGCCGCCGGGCCGGGCGAGATCGTCGTCGACGTCCATGCCGCGAGCGTCAACGCCGCCGACTACAAGGTCCGCCTCGGCGGCGGCGCCTACAGCGGCGCGAGCAACCTCAAATTTCCCTACATCCTCGGCCGCGATTTCTCGGGGATCGTCAGCGCGCTCGGTGCCGGCGTCACCGATCTAGCGGTCGGCGACGCGGTGTTCGGCGTCATGGATGCCGGCATCGAGGGCTGCTACGCCGAGAAGGTCAAAATCAAATCCGCGCTCGTCGCCAAGAAGCCCGAGAAGCTTGGCCACGCCGAGGCCGCCGCGATGGCGTTGACCAGCCTGACCGCGATCTGGGCCTTGGAAGACACCGCCCGGCTCAAGCGCGGCGAGACGGTGCTGATCCAGGGCGGCGCCGGCGGGGTCGCCGGTTTCGCGATCCAGCTCGCCAGGCACATCGGCGCGACCGTCGTGACGACCGCCAGCGCTCGCAACCACGATTACGTCCGTTCGCTCGGCGCCGATCGGGTCATCGATTACCAGCAAGAGGATTTCACGACGGCAGCGCCGAAATGCGATGTCGTGTTCGACACGGTCGGCGGCGAGGTGCAGGCCCGCTCGTACGAGGTCCTCAAACCGGGTGGCCGGCTCGTCTGGATCGCGCCGGCGCCGGCCGGCTTCCAGCCGCCGCGCTCGGACGTCGAGGTGTTGCGCCCGCGCGTCGCGCGCGACCGCGCCCATCTCGAACGCATGAAGGAATTGCTTGCCGCAGGCGCCGTGTGGCCGCCGGCGATCACCCGCTACCCGCTTGCCGAGGCTGCCGAGGCGCACCGCATCAGCGAAGGCCGTCACCTGCAGGGCAAGCTCGTGCTGATCGTCCGCTGAATTCCCAGGTCCACCCCAGACGAGGAAATCTCATGGCCGGCAATGCACAAAAAATTATCGAGCTCGACCGTCAGCGCATGGATGCGATGGCGAAGAAGGACATCGCGGCTCTCAACAAGCTGATCTCGGACGATCTCGTCTACACCCATTCCTCCGCCCGGCTCGATACGAAACAAAGTCTGATCGGCGCGATGGAAACCGGCAAGACCGTGTACACCGCGGTGGTGCCGTCCGATGTGAAGGGGCAGGAATACGGCGACACGGTCGTCCTGACCGGCAACGCGCGCATCAGCGTCAATTCCGGCGGCAACGCGATGAATTTCGGCGTCCGCTTTACCGATGTCTGGGCCAACAAGGGCGGCCAGTGGCAGATGGTCGCCTGGCAATCGACCCGCACCCCCGACTGAAGCTCTAACTAAAACGGGGTTCGTTCACGTCAGAACGCTTCCCCAACTCGTCATGGCCGGCATGACCCGGCCATCCACGAAAACCCGTCGGTCCTCGGGCCAAGCCCGAGGATAACCGGTCAAGAATGCGCTTCAATATGGACCGATTGAAGCTCCAACCCTGCACCTGGGCTACGCGGCGCGCCGCCGAGCGGCCTCTTTTTCGGATCGCAACCGCTCCAGCACCGCCGCGTGCGCCAGGTATAGCGCTGCGAGCTGTCGGTATTGCGCGCGAAGATTTGGCCAGGGCTCGATCTCGGCATGCAATTGGAACCGTGCCGCCGCGTCTCGGTAAAATTCGATCGAGCTTTGCTCTCGCATCCTACGCTCTGCGCTGTTCTCGGCCGACCCAGGGAGTACCGGGACCGGTTACGCGGCAGTTGTGTCAAATTTGAGCTTTAAACGAATTACCGGAGCGAGTGCGTGTTCGGGGCGCGAATGGCGGCCCGCACGGCAGGCAAAAAAATCCTGGGGCCCCTTGACAGGTTCTTGTTTCGTTCCCACATCCACAATCGCGCGAACGGCATTGCCGAGGTTCCGATGGGTCACCCAGGGGGAGCGGGTCCGCCTGCAAATTCCCTGCAGATGCAGGCGAGGCGGGGAGGGGCTCAATGGAACGATGCCGAGGCTGGCTGCAAATCCGCTGCAAATGCAGCCAACGAACCCGATCGCGCTCGCCTCTTGCGCCGTCGCCCTCCGCCGTTAGGTTAACCGTGTGACCCTCGACAGTCTGTTTCATCCCGCAATCGCCGCCTGGTTCGCGCGGAATTTCGCGGCGCCGACCCCGGCGCAAGCAGAGGCCTGGCCGGCGATCCAGGCGGGCCGGCATGTGCTGATCGCGGCGCCGACCGGCTCCGGCAAGACGCTCGCCGCCTTTCTCGCCGCGATCGACGATCTCGTGAAACAGGGGCTCGCCGGCGGCCTCGAAGACAAGACGTACATCGTCTACGTCTCGCCGCTGAAGGCGCTCTCCAACGACATCAAGAAAAACCTCGAAATCCCGCTCGCCGGCATCCGCGAGGAACTCAAAACGCGCGGCCTCCCCGATGTCGCGATCCGCACCCAGGTGCGCACCGGCGACACGCCGCAGAGCGAGCGCGCCAAGATGCTTCGCGCGCCGCCGCACATCCTCGTGACGACCCCGGAATCGCTTTACATCCTGGTGGGGTCGCAATCCGGCCGCCGGATGCTGGCCGGCGCGAAGAGCGTCATCGTCGACGAGATCCATGCGGTCGCGCCGAACAAGCGCGGTTCGCACCTCGCGCTGACCCTGGAGCGCCTGGAAGCCCTCTGCGGCGGCCATTTACAGCGCATCGGCCTCTCCGCCACGCAAAAGCCGATCGAATTGGTCGCAAACTTTCTGGTAGGCACGGCGAACTCCCTCCCTCGCAAGCGGGGGAGGGTAGGGGTGGGGGTTACCGACTGCACGGTCATCGACACCGGCCACCGCCGCGCCCGCGACCTGCAGCTCGAAATCCCGTCCTCGCCGCTCGAAGCGGTCATGTCCGGCGATGTCTGGACGGAGGTCTACGACCGCATCGCGCAGCTGATCGAGGCGCACCGCACGACCTTGATCTTTGTCAACACGCGCCGCATGGCCGAGCGTGCCACCCGCGCCCTCTCCGAGCGCGTCGGCGAGGACAACATCGCCGCGCATCACGGCAGCCTCGCCAAGGAGCGCCGTCTCGACGCCGAGCAGCGCCTCAAAGCCGGCAAGCTCAAGGCGCTCGTCGCGACCGCCTCGCTCGAGCTCGGCATCGATATCGGCGATGTCGATCTCGTCTGCCAAATCGGCTCGCCGCGCGCCATCGCGACCTTCCTGCAGCGGGTCGGCCGCTCCGGTCATGCCGTCGAGGGCACGCCAAAGGGCCGCCTTTTCCCCTTGTCGCGCGACGAGCTTGTCGAATGCGCCGCCTTGCTTGACGCGGTCCGCCGCGGCGAGCTCGACCGTCTCTCGATCCCCGAAAACGCGCTCGATGTCGTCGCGCAGCAGATCGTCGCCGAGACCGCGTCGCAGGAATGGAGCGAGGACGGCCTTTTCGATCTGTTCCGCCGTGCCTGGCCGTTTCGCACCCTGCCGCGCGAGGATTTCCTCGCGCTCGTGCGCATGCTCGCCGAAGGCTTCAGCACGCGCCGCGGCCGGCGCGGCGCCCTCATTCATTATGACGCCGTCAACCACATGATCCGCGGCCGGCGCGGCGCCCGCATCACCGCGCTGACCTCGGGCGGTACGATCCCCGACACCGCCGATTACCAGGTCCTGCTCGAGCCGGAAAACCAGATCATCGGCACCGTCAACGAGGATTTCGCGGTCGAGAGCCTCACCGGCGACGTTTTTCAGCTCGGCAACACCGCCTACCGCATCCGCCGCGTCGAGCGCGGCACGGTGCGCGTCGAGGACGCAGAGGGCCAACCGCCCAACGTACCGTTCTGGCTCGGCGAGGCGCCCGGCCGCTCCGATGAACTCTCTGCCGCCGTCTCCCGCCTCCGCTCCGAAATCGATCGCCGCCTCCTCCCGCTCGCGCAGAATCCCTCGCCGCCCTTTCGGGCGGAGAGGGAGGGGCCCAGCGCGCAGCGCTGGGAGGGTGAGGTGGGCGTCGATATGCCCCCACCCCAACCCTACCCCGCAAGCGGGGCAGGGGGTCACGCTGCGGATGCCCAAAGCCCCTCTCCCGCCCAGGAAACTAAATGGGGGGAGAGGGTGGCGAGCCCGCAGGGCGAGCCGGGTGAGGGTGTTGGTGGCGTCGACCGGAGCGCCGGCGTCTCGCCGGCCCCACTAGAGCTAACTGGCCGGCCGGAGGCCGGCGGTCCCTTGGGCTGGCTCACCAACACCGTCGGCCTCGACGATGGCGCGGCGCGCCAGATCCTCGAATACCTCGTCGCCGCGAAGGCCGCGCTCGGCACGTTGCCGACCCTCGACACGCTCGTCTTCGAGCGCTTCTTCGACGAAGTCGGCGGCATGCAGCTCGTCATCCACTCGCCCTATGGCAGCCGCCTCAACCGTGCCTGGGGCCTCGCCCTTCGCAAACGCTTCTGCACGAAGTTCAATTTCGAGCTGCAGGCGGCCGCCACCGAAGACAACATCGTCCTGTCGCTGACGACGGCGCACAGCTTTGACCTTGCCGAGGTCAAAAATTACCTGCACCCCGCTTCGGTCCGCGATCTCCTGATTCAGGCCTTGCTCGACGCGCCGATGTTCATGACGCGCTGGCGCTGGGTCGCCGGCGTTGCGCTCGCCTTGCCGCGCTTCCGCGGCGGCAAGAAGGTGCCGCCGCCTCTGGCGCGCATGGATGCCGAGGATCTGATCACGGCGATCTTCCCCGATCAGGTCGCCTGCGGCGAAAACCTCATCGGCCCGCGCGAGATCCCCGATCACCCGCTGGTCCGCCAGACGATCGACGATTGCCTCAACGAGGCGATGGATGTCGCCGGTTTGGAGCGCCTCCTCAAGCGGCTTCACGCCGGCGAGATCGAGGTCGTCGCGCGCGATCTCGCCGAGCCTTCGCCGCTCGCGCTCGAAGTCCTGTCGGCGCGCCCTTACGCCTATCTCGACGACGCGCCCTTGGAGGAGCGCCGCACCCAGGCCGTGATGGGCCGCCGCTGGCTCGCGCCGGAGGACGCCGCCGAGCTCGGAAAGCTCGACCCCGAAGCCATCGCCCGCGTCCGCGACGAAGCCTGGCCCGACGCCGCCAACCCCGATGAACTGCACGACGCCCTCGTCTGGCTCGGCTTTCTGAGTCCCGCCGAAACCGCCCCCGGTCCCGGCTGGAACGACTGGCTGTCTCAACTTGCCCACGACCGCCGCGCGACGCTCCTCCACCTCGTCGTCCCGGCGAAGGCCGGGACCCACCCGTCAGCTTCTCGTGCGTCGGCCGGCGTGGATCCCGGCGTTCGCCGGGATGACGATTTGAGTTTGTGGATCACCGCCGAACGGCTGCCACAATTCCTCGCGCTGTTCCCCAACGCCGCGCTCGACCCGCCGATCGCCGCGCCCGCCGGCTACAACGAGAAGAACTGGCCGCCCGAGGAGGCGCTCGTCGAGATCCTGCGCGGCCGCCTCGAAGGCCTCGGCCCGGTCACCGAAGCCGCGCTCGCCGCGCCGCTCGGCTTCGCGCCCGCCGACATCGCCGCGGCGCTCGCCGCGTTGCAGACCGAAGGCTTTGCGCTCCGCGGCCGCTTCACCCCCGGCACCGACGCCGACGAATGGTGCGAGCGTCGCCTCCTCGCCCGCATCCACCGCTACACGCTGAAGCGGCTGCGCGCCGAGATCGAGCCGGTCGCGGCGCGCGATTTCTTGCGCTTTCTGTTCGAGTGGCAGCGCGTCACCCAGCAGACCCGGATGGAGGGCCCCGATGCGCTCGCCGCCGTGCTCGGCCAGCTCGAAGGCTTCGAGGCCGCGGCCGGCGCCTGGGAAACCGAGATCCTGCCGGCCCGCGTCAACGGCTACGACCCGGCCTGGCTCGACGATCATTGCCTCGCCGGCCGCACCGCCTGGGCGCGCCTGAGGCCGCGCAACCCGCGTCCCGACGGCGAGCGCGGCGGCATCTCCCCCGTACGCACGACCCCGATCACCTTTCTTGCGCGCCGTCATGCGCCCGTCTGGACCGCCTTGTCGCCGGCCCCCGACCCGGCGCAGGCGAGCCCGCGTGCCCGTGCCGTCATGGCGGTCATCGAGCAGCATGGCGCCTCCTTCTTCGATGAGCTCGCGGAAGGCAGCGCTCTCCTCAAGCCGCAGGTCGAGGAGGCGCTGGGCGAATTGGTCGCGCTCGGCCTCGTGACGTCGGACAGCTTCGCCGGCATGCGCGCGCTGATCATCCCCGACGACAAGCGCCGCTCGCGCCGCCGCCGCGCCGTTTTCGGTATCGAGGACGCAGGCCGCTGGACCTTGGCGCGCCGCAGCCGCACGCCGCCCGATGCCGCGGAAGCCGTCGAGCATCTCGCGCGCACCTTGTTGCGCCGCTACGGAATCGTGTTCTGGCGTCTGCTCGAGCGTGAAGCCGCCTGGCTGCCGCCGTGGCGCGATTTGCTGCGCGTCTATCGCCGCCTCGAAGCGCGCGGCGAGATCCGCGGCGGCCGCTTTGTCGCCGGCTTCGCGGGCGAGCAATACGCGCTGCCCGACGCGATCGGCATGCTGCGCGAGGTGCGCCGCAAACCGCCCTCCGGCGAATGGATCTCATTGTCCGGCGCCGACCCCTTGAACCTCGTCGGCGTCCTCACTCCCGGCGCCAGGCTCGCCGCCTTGACCGGCAACCGCGTGCTCTATCGCGACGGGCTGCCGGTCGCGCTTTTCTCGGGCGGCCAGGCGCAGTTTCTGGAAACGCTCGATCCCGAGACCGAATGGCAGGCCAAGAAAGCCTTGCGCCGCGGCGCCGTCCCGCCCTCCCTGATCGCCCTTTCTTGACGCCGTTTGCAGGTCGGAGAATCGCAGATCGGAGGTTCTGGGTCGGGCCGTGCGTCTCCTGAGGAGCCGCCCGCCTGGCGGCGTCTCGAAGGGCGACTGCTCGCTCCGCTCGCGCTCAGGATGAGGCAAGTAAGCTCTCTGCTATCCACAACGTCCCTCATCCTGAGCAGCGCCAAGGCGAAGCCGAGGAGCGTGTCGAAGGACGCACCGCGCTCATGCAGTGGAAGCCTTACCCAACGCGTTGCAATTGGCTCGGGCTACTTGCGCCAGCCCTTGCCGCCGCGGCCGCCGACATACCCGGCGCGCACCCGCTGCTTCAACAGCGCCGGCGGCCGGAACCGCTCGCCATACGCGTCATGCAGGATCTCGGACGCCTGCAACACGAGCCGCGAGGTCGTCGCATCCATCAACTCGAACGGCCCCATCGGGTGCCCTAGCCCGAGCTTGCAGGCCGTGTCGATATCCTCCGGCGTCGCGACGCCTTCCTCGACCAGCCGCACCGCCTCCTGCAGGAAAATCAGGAACACGCGGTTGACCGCAAACCCGGCGACGTCCTTGACCTTGACCGGGACTTTTTCGGTTTCGCGCATGAGGCGAGTCGCGGTCTCGACCGTCTCGGGCGCTGTCTCGAAGGCCGGGATCACCTCGACGAGTTTCATGCGCGAGGCCGGCGAGAAATAATGCGTGCCGATGAAATAGGGCCGCCTCGCCTCGCCGACATAGGACGCCAAGGTCGAGATCGGGATCGTCGAAGTGTTGCTCGCGAGGATGCAGCGCGGCAGGCAGATCCGGTCGAGCGCGCGGTGGACCTCCGCCTTGACCTCTTCGCTCTCGAACACCGCCTCGGTGACGAAATCGCGGTCGGCGAACTCGTCGAGCGCCGTCGTCGTGCGGATGCGCGCCAATGCCGCCGGCTTCTCCTCTTCCTTGTAGAAGCCGCGCCCGATGCCGCGGTCGAGCACCCGCGCGAGCCGCTCCAGCGCCGTCTTCAACTCGGCGTCGCCGCGGTCCGACAACAGCACGTCGTACCCGGCCAATGCGAAGACCAGCGCAATCTCCGCGCCCATCAGCCCGGCCCCGACCACCCCGATCTTCTCACTCATGTCACGGCTCCCTTGATTGTGAAGCGATACCATCCAGATTGCTTCGCTTCGCTCGCAATGACAGCCCAGGGTTGTCATTGCGAGGAGCGCAGCGACGAAGCAATCTCGACGACACAATCACGCGAGCGATTGCGCCAATTGCCAGGCCTGTTCCGCGAGCGGCCGCGCCAGCCGTCCCTGTTCCGCTGCGTCGGCGCTGGCGGCCGTGCCGTCGATCGCGCGCTTGGCGATGCCCTGCAAGATCGCCGCGATGCGGAACAGGCTGTAGACGAGATAAAACTCCCAGCCCGCGATCTCGCCGCGCCCGGCGCGCCGGCAATAGGCCGCGACATACTCCGCCTCGTCCGGAATGCCGAGCGCCGCGAAATCGACCCCAGCCAACCCGCGAAACAGCTCCGGCGTCACCCGCCAGGTCATTACGTGATAGGCGAAATCGGCCAACGGATCGCCGATCGTCGACAATTCCCAATCGACGACGCCGATGACCCGCGGCTCGCTCCTGTGAAAGATCAGATTGTCCATGCGGTAGTCGCCGTGGACGATCGCCGGCGGGCCTTCCGGCGGCAGATGCTCGGGCAGCCATTCGATGAGCCCGTCCATCGCACTGATCGTCTCGGTCTCCGAGGCGCGGTATTGCCGGCTCCAGCGAGCGATCTGCCGCGCCATGTAATTGCCCGGCCGCCCGAAATCGCCCAGCCCGACCGCGCCGTAATCCACCTTGTGCAATTCGGCGATGACCGCATTCATCGATTGGAACATCGCGCCGCGCTCGGCCGCGCTCGCGATTTCGGGCAGCCGCTGGTCCCAGAAGATGCGGCCGTCCAAATGTTCCATGACATAGAAGGCGCTGCCGATCACCGCGTCGTCCTCGCACAGCGCATGGACGCGCGGCACTGGCACGGGCGTGTCGGCGAGCACGCGCATGACGCGGAACTCGCGGTCGACGGCATGCGCGCTCGGCAGCAGCGGCCCCGGCGGTTTCCGCCGCAGCACGTAATCTCCCGACGCCGCCGTCAGTTTGTAGGTCGGGTTCGATTGCCCGCCGGCAAATCTCTCGGCGGTCGCCGGCCCGAGAAACCCCTCGACATGGCTTCCGAGCCACGCCTCCAGCCGCTCGAGCGGAAGATCAGATGCGCCAGCCGTGCTCATCCCGCAATCCCACGTGATTTCACGCTCGCCGCACCGGCGGTTCCACGACTCCGTCGTCCCGGCGAAAGCCGGGACCCACCCTTCAACGTCTCGGGCGCCGAAAAGTGGATCCCGGCTTTCGTCGGGACTGCGGATGAATGGGTCCGTGCGTCCTTCGACTGCTCGCTTCGCTCGCGCTCAGGATGAGGACATTTCTTTGATGCCATCAACAACCCTCCCTCATCCTGAGGAGGCGCGAAGCGCCGTCTCGAAGGACGCAACTTATCAATGCAGCTTCAAACCGGCGCTACTCCGCATCGGGTTGCTTCGCGGGGGCGGCGTCGGCGAAAGCGGGGATCGCCATGCAGCTTTCATAAATCCGCATGACCCGCGGATAGGCGGCCAGATCGGTGTCGAACGTCCTGGCCGGCGTCACCTGTGTCACGAGCCCGATATCGGCGAGGGTCGGGCGCTCGCCATGGCAGAACCGGCCGCTCTCCTTGTGCTCGGCCAAGAGGGCCTCCATCGCCGCCAACCCCGCGCCGAGCCAATGCCGGATCCAGCCCAGCATCTTCTCCTGCCCGAGCTTGAGATCGTCGAGCAGGTAATGCCGGATGCGTGGCACGATCAGCGGGTGCGAGTCGGCGATATTGATCAGCGCAACGCCGCGCACCCAAGCGCGCGAAGCGGCGTCCTTCGGCAACAGCGGCGGCTCGGAATATTTCTCGTCGAGATATTCGAGGATCGCCAGCGACTGGAACAGCTTGACGTCGCCGTCGATCAGCGTCGGCACGACCATCTGCGGGTTCAATGCCATGTAATCCGCCGCGAACTGGTCGCCCTTCTCCAGGTGCAGAAACGTGTCGTCATGCGCCAAGCCCTTGAGATTGAGGGCGATCCGCACCCGGAAACTCGCCTGCGATCGGTAATAGGTATAAAGCTTCATTGGCCGATTTCCCCTAAGGTTTCTGCGGTTTAGCCTTCAATTGCTACTGGATTTGCTACTGCCGGCGAAAAATGCCATCGATCTTCGCCGCCGCGTCGTCGTGCAGCCGGGCGATGGTATGCGCATAGCGGTCGAGCGTGAAGGCGACGGAGTGATGCCCTAGCCGTTCTTGTGCGACTTTAGGATGCACCCCGGCGATCAGCAGCGCCGTCGCATGGCCGTGCCGCAAGGAGTGATAATGGATATTCAGGCCGAGCCGCTTTGCGAGACGCCAGAAATCGATGGTGATCGCGTTCGGCCGGATGCGGCTGCCATCGGCTCGGGTACAGACGAGCGTATCAGCAGTTGAGCGCACCCCGAGCCGCAGCAGTTGCTCGGCTTGGGTTGCCCGCCAGGCTCGCAGTTCCTCGATGGCATTTTGACCCAACGAGACGCTGCGCGATTTACCGGATTTGGTCCGCCCGGTGATCACCTCGCGGCCTATTTGCTTGGCCGCGACGGCAAACGTAACGGTGCCGTGGTCCAGATCGACATTCCGCCAGGTCAGGGCCGCCGCCTCGCCTCTGCGGCATCCGGTGCTGAGCGCCAAGAGGATCGGTGCGAATAGTGCCGAGCCACGCGCCGCGTTAAGTAGGTCGGTGGATTGCTCGGCTGTTAGGACCGCGAGATCGACCGTCTCGGCCTTTGGCATCCGGCGGCGCATGACCTGGGCCACATTACCGTTGATCAGATTCAGATCGACGGCGCGCCCCAGGCAAATATTCAATACCCGGAAGCATTGCTTTCGCGTGCTTGCCGCTAGCGGCCCCAGTTTTCCGTCCGCACGGCCGCCTTCTGCGAGATCAGAAAAAACTTGCTGAACGTCGGCTCTGCTCAATTTGGCGAGCCCAATCTTGCCGAGGCGCGGCTTCAAGTAACCCTCGACGAAACGCCGATAATGATCGTAAGTGGTGGGCGAGATTTCCGGTTTGGTGATCGAAAGCCAGCGGTCGAACCATTCGCTAGCGGTCATCTTCGTAGGGTCAGCCTGATCGCCCTTGTCGATGGCGACGAGGCGCTTTCGCAATTCCCGCTCGGCGTCTTTTCGGCCGCCGCGAACCGTCGCCGTCGCGATCTTGCCGCCGACCCGGTAGCGTAGCTCCCATGAACCAGGCGTTCGCTGGCGAATGTGGCCGGTCATTGGTTGCGCTCCAATTGCTCAAGCTCTTCGAATCTCCGCGCGATCGAATTCAGCGCGACCTGAAGCGTCATATCGATATCCTCGATATCGCTACGGGTCGGGCCACCGGGCCAATGCTCGGCAAGAACAACGATCGCCTCGATCACCGCGAACCTGTAAACCTTCGGATCATCAAGCGGCTCGCTGGCATCGGTTTTCCCTTGCCAACTGAACCTCGATCCGACGCGGCTGAGCGCGTGCATCACGTCCTCGCCGATTCGCCAGGCTCTGCCGCCTACGGCTCTTTCTATAAAGAGCGCCTGCGCGACCAGCATTTCCAACTCCTGGGTCACTGATCGGCCGGTTTCTTCGGCACGGGCCAAGATCTGGTCGTTAAGCTTGGGGCTTACCCTGAATGTCATGGGAACTCGCCGGTTTTCGGCCGGTGGCCGGCCGGGTCCGCGGCGTTTCGGCTTGTCCGTCTTGCTCATTCTGTGGCCTCGAAGCTATGCTAAAACCTATTTTCGCACGTACCAGTACGCCTGATACTTGATTAGTGTCAACGAAAGTTGCATCTTTAAAGGATCGCAAGGGCGGTGGTGCCCAGCGTCTTCGGGAGGTTTTGTTCATGGAAAAGCTTCAGCGGCCGGAGCCGCTCGCCGTCGACGTACCTGTCGCGGGCGCTATGGCCGGAATGACTCCGGCTCGGTCCTACGCCGCAGCCCGCGACGGATTCATGCCCACGATCAAGGTCTCCAAGGGCCGGGTGAAGGTGCCGCTGGCGAAGTGGCGCGCAATGCTTAACGGCGAAGCGACGGCCTAACCACTCACAGAAAAAAGGCCCGTCCGGGGTCAGCCGGGCGGGCCGAGGAGACTCAATATGCAAGCGACAGATAGCTCTGCCGAGCAGGGAAGTCGAGCCCAAAACCACTGGCGCGACCGGATTAAGGTTCATCCGGCGGCCGATCTGTTCCCGATGATGAGCGATGTCGAGCTAGATGTGCTCGGCGCTGATATCACCGCCAACGGGTTGCACCAGGGCATCACGCTTTGGACGGCCGCCACGCGCGGCAGTTACCACAAGGATCAGAAGGACGACAAAGAGGGGCCGCTTGAATACCTACAGCGCACCGGGCAAACCATTCATCTTGTAGACGGCCGCAACCGGATCGCCGCGAGGGAACGTCAGCCCCATGGTGATCTCGAAGACAAATGTCCTACCGTCGAAGAAATGTTTTGCCTAGGTGACTACCACTTTGGCGATGCCATGCAAGGCGACGCCACGCTGCTGTGGGGCGATACCGACCCGTACGCGTATGTGATTTCTGCCAACATTCACCGCCGGCACCTGACCGTCAAAAAGCGCAAACAGCTTGCGATTGATTTGGCGAAGGCGAAACCGGAAATGTCGAACCGCCAGATTGCCGAACAGGTGAAGCTTAGCCACCCAACCGTCGCGAAGGTTCGGGCTGAAGCTGAAGCGACGGGTGACGTGGAAAAAGTTTCCACGTCTCGAACCGATACCAAAGGACGGCAACAGCCGGCGCATAAGCCCGCGATGCCGAAACCAAAGCCCGCTGTAGAGCCGTCGCCGTCACCAGCGACGGAGTCTGCCCAGGATGATCCGCAACCGTCACCAGCGCCGTCATCGCCGTCAGCAACCGCGCCGAAGCCGCTCACGCTAAACCCAAAAAAGGTCGAAATCGTGAGCGGCATGGCGAACGCGCTGAATCTACTCGAATGGCGCAAATTTTGGGATTGGGCGGTCGAGCATAACGAAAAGATGGGCCAGCCAGTCGACGCGGCGACGGTAGATGCCCGACCTTAACATCGACTCTCCGCCGCTCGGCCAGCAGCAGGCATGGGCACGAGCCCATCCAGCATCAATGCCGGCGCCGTGGATCGTCGGCCCCGTGTCGCCGCCGCCATGGGCGCAGCGGCGGCCGGAACCGGAGGCAGAATCGCTCGTGCAGGATGAGCCTGGCGCGGTCGAGCCGGACGAGGACGAGCCGGACGAGGGTAGGGCCGCCCGCGAGGCGCCGGAGTCCGACGAACCGCAGCCCGAGCCAGCAGCGGGTGATTCGGAAGAGCCGGTGGAGGCCGCTGCTGCGCCGGAACCGGAGCCTACGCCGGAACCGAAGACCGACAGCGGGCGCACCGAGGGTCGTGCTTATCGTCGCGTGAAGCCTGCCGACCTCGGGCCGTATATCGGAGAGGCCGCCAGGCTGATTCTCGAGTCGCCGAACGCCGAATTATCTACCCCGGATCAGCTTCGCTTTGGGACCAACGGATCGATCTCGGTCGAGATAGGCGGCGCGAAGGCCGGCACCTATTACAACCACGAGCACAAGCGCGGCGGCAGCGTCATGCAGTTACTCGCCTTTGAGGGCGGCATAATCGCCGCTCGGGCGGCCGAGTGGCTCCGCGACCATCTTGGCATCGACATCGACTCGCAGCCGCGCCGCAACCGCTTCACCGATCGAATCGAAGCAACATACGACTATCGCGACGAATCCGGCGGGCTCGTCTTCCAGGTAGTTCGCCTCAAAGATCCGAAGGACTTCCGCCAGCGTGCCCCGGATGGCCACGGCGGCTGGAACTGGAAGGTGAAGGGCATCTCGCCGATCCCGTTCATGCTGCCGGAACTGATGGCCGCGCCAGGGAACGCGACCGTTTACGTGCCGGAAGGCGAAAAAGACGTCCTCAACATGCGCGCACGCGGCCTCGTCGCGACATGCAATGCAGGCGGTGCCGGCAAATGGCGGCGGGAATATGCCCGCTACTTCACTGACCGCGAAGTTGTGATCCTGGCCGACAATGACGATGCCGGTCGGGCGCATACGCAGGATGTCGCGGCGAACCTCGCGCAGGTCGCGCGAAGCGTCCGCATCGTCGAGTTGCCCGGTCTCTCCGAAAAAGGCGACGTCAGCGATTGGATAGCGACGGGCGGTACGCGAGAACAACTAGAGGCGCTCGTCACCGATGCGCCGTTGCACGAAGCGCCGCCAGCGCCAAAGGAACAGCCGGGCGCGGACCTAGGCGACGAAGACGAAGACTCTGAAGACTCCGACGTTGGGTCGGCCATTGATCGCTTCAACAAGCGGTATGCGGTCGTCAATGAAGCCGGGAAGGCGATCGTTTACGAGCCGATGATGGACCCGGCGCTGCGGCGCATGGTGCTAATCCGTATCTCGTTCTCTGATTTGCGCAAGTTCTATCAAAATGAGCGCATCACCGTCTATTACGGCGAGATCAAGGTCACTAAATCGTCCGCCGATTGGTGGTTAAACTCGCGGCGACGGAGGCAATTCCTTCGCGGCGTCGTGTTTGATCCGACCGGCAAGGCTCCGCCCGATATGTGGAACTTATGGACCGGCTTCGCTGTCGAGCCGAAGCCCGGCGATTGGTCCCTTTTGCGCAGCCATATCGAGCGCGTCATTTGCGCTGGCAATTCCGGGCACGCCGAATACCTGCTGAACTGGATTGCGAGGCTGTTTCAACAGCCCAGCATTGCCGGCCACGTCGCGGTCGTGTTGCGCGGAAAAAAGGGGAGCGGCAAAGGCACCTTGTTTCGCTGGATTGTGCGGGCGTGGGGCCAGCATGGACTCCACATTTCCAACGCGAAGCACTTGGTCGGCAATTTCAACGCGCATTTGCGCGACGCGGTGTTCCTGTTCGCCGACGAGGCTTTCTTTGCCGCCGATAAGGAGCACGAGTCTGTGCTCAAGGCGCTCGTGACGGAACCGACGCTGCCGATCGAGGGCAAGTATCAAAATCTAATCCAAGTTGTGAACATGCTGCACATCGGCATGGCGTCAAATTCGGATTGGGTTGTACCAGCAACCGAAGATGAGCGGCGCTACTTTGTGCAAGACGTAGCCGATAACCGGATCGGCGACCGTTCCTACTTCAAGGCGATCGAGACGCAAATGGAAAACGGCGGCCTTGCCGCCATGATTTACGACATGCTTCGCTGGCCGATTGCCGATTTCGAGGTGACTGACGTTCCGGGTAGCGATGCGCTAACCGATCAAAAGCGGCATAGCCTCGACACGCTGGATCGCTGGTGGATCGATTGCCTAAGCCGGGGCTTCGTGTGGCGTGCGAAATTCGGCGCGCCGTCTTTTGCCGAATGGCAATCCTTCGTGTCGACCGAGTTGTTGCACGCGTCATATCGGCAATGGTGCGACGAGAACCGCATCGCTCGGCCGCAAACCCGCATGTTGCTCGGTAAGAGGATGGCGCAAATGTACCAGCGGGAACGCCCGCGCGGTAACGGCATCATCGGCGAATCGGAGACGCTGATTAACCGGCCGCCCGAGAATATCGCGATGCCTTCCTGGCTCGATATGGAAACCGTTATTCGAGCCGAACATCAACCCGGCTACGCGGTTCAATCGCTCGACGAAGCCAGGCAAAGGTTCGCCGATCAACGCGGCGTACCCGGCGAATGGGCTGAACAGGGCTGAACAGGGTAGGCGACCGCTAAGTCATTGAGGAGCAAATGAACAGGGTGAACAGGGTCGTAAAAACGATTTTCTCGCGCGGCGCATCGGCATCGGTTGTAACGCGGCCAATCGATTTTCGCCGATACGTTGCTCCTGATCGGTTTTTCTACCCTGTTCACCCTGTTCAATATGTTCATCAATCAGTTAGAGAAAATCCGACCCTGTTCATGAACAGAGTGAACAGCGTGAACGGCTACGGCAGCGGCTCCTGCCCGCCCGTTACCGTCATCGAGCCCGGCGGCGGTTCCGGTAGCCTTGCCGCGAGACGGCGCGCCCACGGGCCGCAATGCGGCTTTTCCGACCATTTAGTAACACCGCGCCCGGCGGCACCGGGCATGACGAAGGAGGCAAATATGACGAGTTACAACGTGAATGACGACGAAATTGCAGGCAGGCTTTCGGCCGAGGAAATGGCCAAGCTGATTGAGAAGCTACGGAACAACGACAATGTCGCTCGTTCTCCGAGCGACCGCGCCGTGCTGGCGATTCATTGCCTTCGCGCGTTGGATCTCAGCGTTCACGACTTAATCAAATTCGCCTTCGTCAATGGCGCGATATTCGCCTTCGACAATGACGGTGTTGAGCCGCTCGTGCCGCATATCGACGTGCTCGATGTGCGCTGCAGCGCATCGCTCTTGCGGCGTGATCATCCTGAGATCGATCTCGACGACCGTGTTGCGGTCGAGCTGGTGCTCGATAACCCGTACCAGAATTACCCGCCGCAAAGTGAGCGGTTTGTGACTTGGTGCATCGCAACGGTCCGGGAGACTGCGGCGGACGAAGACGACGTTTACTTTGTTCCTGACGAGCCGGGGCACGAAGGTCAGGCGACTCGGTGGCGCAGCGACATTTCCGACGCGACGGAAACTGATCGCCCGTCATGGCAACGTAGCGCCACGCCACGCGCGCCGTACAGGGCTTCCGTCTCCAGCCGCCGCTATGGCCGGTAGCCGGAGCAGCGTCATGGCAACCAGCGGCCACGGTCATCGCCGCTGCCATCGGCGTTCGACCGGGAGGCGCCCCGAGGGGATAGGGGTATCTGGCCCTCCCGGATGAGGTCGGTAGTTACCGCATTGGGGGGCACGGACAGAATCTTTTCTTCCGTCTGCTGATACTTTTTGACGGCCGTAGGGAACTTTTGCCCCGTAGGGCCGCCTGTGGGGCCGTCATGTTCGACAAGGGTCAGTACCCTCCGCCGCGCGTCGAGCCCAACCTGGAGCCGGTAATCGGCGTTCTGTGGGCGCTTGCTGTCGGACTCTCTTTTCTAGGCTTCGCGATCGTCATCGGCGGGGCATATCGCTAACCCCGAGTTCCGACCAGCGCTCAGCGGCGGACGCACGGCGCGGAGCCGAGGGCCGTGCAAGTCGGTCTCAACCCTTCGCCGCGACGCGGCGATACCCCGTAACCCGGTGAAATCCGGTGGCCTGTTTAGCGTGGCACCCTAGCGGGAGACCGAGGCAAGCCGTCAGTAGACCGGGAGGGCCGTGGAATTCGGCCCGCCTCATTCCGTAGGAGACAGTCAAGCCGCGCGGCGGCTACCGGCCCGGCGCCGGCCAGCCAAGGAAAGGCGCAACTGTTAAGGACGTCCTTAAAGACGCTCCGCGGAGTGTGAAGCGCGCTGCCCGCAAGGCCGGTGGCAAGCTGCCGCTCGAATACATAATGTCCGTCATCAACGATCCGAACGCCGACGAGGCGCGTCGGGATCGTCTGGCCATCGCGGCGCTGCCGTTCCTGCATGGCAAAGTGGCGGAGGAGCCGGCGCCGAGCAAACGGGAGCAGCAACAGGAGGCTGCGGAAGCCGCCGCAACTGGACCTTTTGCGCCAGGCGCGCCACCCAAGCTTATAGTGAGCAACGAGTGACGCCAGAATGGTCGACCGCGTGTCCGGATTGGGAGCGGCGTATCCTTGCCGGCGAAAGCCTAATACCGTTTAAGCCGCTCTTTAAGAAAGAGTCGGACGAAGCGCTTGAGACTTTCAACATGCTGCGCGTTGTTGACGCGCCCGGCTCGCCAACGATGGCCGAAGCGTGCCGGCCATGGATTATCGACTTCGTCTCCGCGGTGTTTGGCGCGTATGACCGTCCGGCCGGACGTCAGTTGATTCGCGAATTCCTGCTGCTGGTCAGCAAAAAGAACGCCAAGTCGACTCTCGCGGCCGGCGTGATGCTGACGGCGCTGATTAAAAACTGGCGCAACAGCGCCGAGTTCCTAATCCTGGCGCCGACCATCGAGGTTGCGAATAACTCTTTCATCCCGGCGCGCGACATGATCCGCGTCAGCGACCAGCTAAAGAGCTTTCTGAAGGTGCAGGAGCACCTGCGGTGCATCACTAACACGCGGAACGGCGGCACGCTTCGCGTTGTCGCCGCTGATAACGAAACGGTCGGCGGTAAAAAGGCAACCGGAATCCTTGTCGACGAGCTTTGGCTGCTCGGCTGTCCGTCGTCAGGGTTTTCGGGACAACGGGCTTGGTAAATTAAGGGAGGCTCTGGCTCATCGGATTGGTGATGTCAGGCGGCCTGCAGCCGGTGCTGCAAGCGGCGGTTAGCAATGGTCTGTCGCTTGATCCTTTTTCGTTCGGCCACGATGGTTGGGCCGCGTCCGAAGTAGACGTCGGCCGGGGTGAGATTGTCGATGCTCTCGTGGTAGCGGCGGTGGTTGTAGTCGTCGACGAAGGCCGCGATTTGGGTTTCGAGGTCGCCGGGTAGGAAGTAGTTTTCCAGCAGGATGCGGTTTTTGAGAGTCTGGTGCCAGCGCTCGATCTTGCCCTGCGTCATTGGATGATAGGGCGCACCGCGCAGGTGCTTGATCTTGCGCTCGTCAAGCCACTTGGCGAGATCGCCCGCGATATAGCTGGAACCGTTATCGGACAACAGCCGAGGTCGATCCGCGAGTTCGGTCTGATCCAACCCGAGGCTTGCAGCGCAAGCTCCAGCGTGGCGGTGACATCTTCGGCCTTCATCGTCGTGCACAGCTTCCAGGCGACGATATAGCGGGAGAAGTCGTCGAGCACGGTCGACAGATAGAACCAGCCCCAGCCGATCACCTTAAGATAAGTGAAATCAGTCTGCCACAGCTGGTTGGGTGCGGTGGTCTTGTCTTTGAATGCGTCGGCCGCCTTGATCACGATGAAGGCCGGGCTGGCGATCAGGTCATGCGCCTTCAGCAGGCGGTAGACCGAGGCCTCGGAGACGAAGTAGCTCTGGCTATCGGTGAAGCGCACGGCCAGCTCGCGCGGCGACAGCGCCGGCTCCTGGATCGCCATTTGGAGGATGCGTTGGCGCACGTCATCGGGGATGCGGTTCCAGACGCGGTCCGGCCGCGGCGAGCGATCGGTCAGCGTCTCCGGCCCGCCGCCACTGTATCGGTCGTACCAGCGGTAAAAGGTTGCCCGAGGAATGCCGAGCTTGGTTAGGGTGCGGCGCACCGGCAACGGGGATTGTTCGACCAGCCGGATGATCTCCAGCTTCTCGGAAGCGGGGTATCTCATGCGCCGTCCTCCCCAGCCCCGATCGTGCTTTTTTTGAGTAGCCGGTTCTCGAGCAGGAGCTCGGCGACCGCTTCCTTCAACGCGCCGGCCTCCCGGCGCAGATCCTTGACCTCGTCCGAGGTTGCCGCCCGTGCGGTGTCGCCGGCCAGGCGCTTCTTACCGGCGTCGAGAAACTCTTTCGACCAGCGATAATACAGATTCTGGACAATCCCCTCACGGCGACACAGTTCGGCGATGCTGTCCTCGCCGCGCAAACCGGACAGCACGATGCGGATCTTCTCCTCCGCCGTAAACTGCCGCCGCGTAGCGCGCCGGATCTCCTTCACAACCTGCTCTGCCGGTTTCTTAACCGGCCCGGATTTCTGCCCCATCTTCGCTCCTTCAATGGCTACGATGGGCCAGAAATCCTCCCTTCTTCAACTCAGCCAATTGTCTCATAGGCGCTGATGCCGGACATCATTGCGCGTCGAGACCCGGCAGATCGCGGCGGTTATCGGGCCGAACGGCGCCGGTAAGTCGACACTGTTCAACCTGATCACCGGCCACCTACGCCCCGACAGCGGTCGTGTGCTGCTCGAGAAGTGCGACATCACCGGGGTGCAGCCGCACCAGGCTTGCCGCATGGGGCTCGGCCGCTCGTTCCAGCGCACCAACATCTTCCCAAAGCTGACAGTGTTCCAGAATTTGCAGGCGGCGCTTCTGGTGCATAAGGGCCGCGGCGCGAATTTCTGGGCGCGTTCTGAGAGCCTCTATTGTGATGAGGCAGACGCATTGCTCGCTTCGCTCGGGCTGCGAGATCAGGCCAAGACGCTCGGCGGTACCTTGAGTTATGGCAATCAGAAGCAGCTGGAGCTCGGTCTGGCTCTGGCCAGCGAGCCCCGGGTGCTGCTGCTCGACGAGCCGACCGCGGGTATGTCGGCTGGCGAGACGCACGACACGATCCGCCTACTCGAACGCATAGCCGGCGAGCGCGGCCTGACCCTGCTGTTCACCGAGCACGACATGGACGTCGTGTTCTCGATCGCGCAGAAGATCGCCGTGCTGCACCAGGGCCGGCTGATCGCGGACGGTTCACCGCAAGAGGTGCGGAACGATCCTGAGGTGCGGCGCGTCTATTTGGGCCATAGTCATTGACCGCGCTGCTCGCTCTCGAAAACGTCCACTCCGCCTACGGGCTCAGCCGGGTGCTGTTCGGCATCTCGCTCGAGGTCATGGCCGGCGAGTGCGTGTGCCTGTTGGGCCGCAACGGGGTCGGCAAGACGACGACGATCCGTTCGGTTATGGGCCTGGTGCGCCCAAGCGGCGGCCGGGTCGTATGGAAGGGGGCGGATATCGCCGGTTGGAGCCCGCACCGAATCGCTCGCGCCGGCATCGGCTTCGTTCCCGAGGACCGCCGGATCTTTGCCGAACTGACCGTCTGGGAGAACCTCGATATCGCCGCGCGCGCCGCGCGCCGGCCGGGCCGCTGGAACATTGACGCGGTGTACGACTTGTTCCCGGCCTTGCGCGAGCTCCGCAACCGGCAGGGCGGCTTTCTCTCCGGCGGCGAGCAGCAGATGCTGACTATCGCCCGCACCCTGATGGGCAATCCGGAATTGCTGCTGCTCGATGAGCCCTCGGAGGGCTTGGCGCCGCTGGTCGTCGAGACACTGCTCGGAAAGACCCGCGAATTGAAGGCGCAGGGCCTGACCATCCTGTTGGCCGAGCAGGGAGTGGACTTTTCGCTTGCCCTCGCCGACCGCGTCTATGTGCTGGAAAAAGGCAGCATCCGCCACAGCGGCTCGGCGGCCGAACTGCGCAACGACGCCATACTGCGCGAGCGGCTGCTGGCATTATGAATGCTGTGGTCTTTAAACAACCGTGCCGTCGCGTCGACAGACGGGGAGGGCTCCAATCGAGCGGAACTCCAGGGTCCGCCGATCTTTTGCGGGCCAAGCAGTGGCGCTTCACGGCAGTCCGACGGAATTGCTCGCGTAGGGTTGGATCGCCCGGTTTGTGCGGCCGCCATGAAATACCGGGCCGAGCCACTTAGCAGCCCCTCTTGCCGAGGTTACGGAACGGCGGCGTTGGGGTGGAGAGCGACCAGTTTCGGCTGCACGTAAGATGGCGACCGCGCGCCGACTGCCGACCTTCGTGTGGCCGCGATCAAACCGCCGCGTTCGATCCGAAGCGTGCCATTCGTTGCACATGGCGGCACCAAGCGTTGGTGAGCCGCTCCAATGTCTCAGGTCGGGTAAGGTCGCCGCGAAGCGGTGCGCCGCGGGCGCAGGGCTTGATCGAACGCCGCTACTCCGACTGCAATGACGATCTATCTTCGTTGATTGGGTGGCAGTGGATTGAGTCCGCGATCGAGGCTCGTAACGCGGGCGTCTATGCCGGCTTTCTTCTCTCTCACCTTCGCTGTGACATGGTGGTCCTCGATTGCGGCTGCGGTAAGGGGAACCATCGCCATCGGGCTGGCTCAGGCGGTGCCGGCCGGGCACGTCGTTGGTGTAGATCTCGAAAAGGATAGCCTTCTGGCTGCTCGCCGCTACGCTGCCTCAATCGGGCGAGATAACCTCGCTTACGCCGTGGCCGACGGTCGAGGGCTACCTTTTCACCACGCAGCATTCGACGCAGTTCTTGCCACTCTGTGCTCGAGACGCTCGACGACCCGGCAAGTGTTGTGACGGAGCTTCGGCGCGTCACGAAGCGCGCGGTGTGGCTGGCGCAGCATCTGTGGAGTACGGCGGTCTGATTCTTGCGGGCGAGCAGACGGCTGGCCCGCAGCGCTTCTAACAACGTCCGCCAACAACTGTGGTGGGAATCGCCGAGCCGAGTATGGGTCGGCACCTGCGTGGCCTTTTTCAGGAAGCGGGGTTCGACCGCGTTAAAGCGTTCGCCGACTACATCAACTACGGGACACGAGATCGGGTCATGGCCCTTCGCTCGCGATCGAGCCGCAGAATGTCCCTGCGGAGTCGCTAATCCGGCGAGCCTATCCGTCGGAAAAAAACCTAGGGATGAATATCCGGCTTCTGGTCAATTTGACTTTGCCCGGGTGTTCCGGCGCCGTTACGTTGTATGCCCTTTCCGAGTACCGCCGATGAGCACCGTAGCAGTGAATCCATCGAAGCCTGCGAACGAGCGAGTGATCGATGCGTGCGTCGAACTGCTCGACGCCGGACGCCCATTGTCGGAAATCATCACTGAAGGCGAAGCGCCTCTCGGCGGAAGCGCTGCCGGTCCCGGAGTCAATTCCCATGGAGCAACCGGCGGCCGAGCAAAAAAGCGCGGCTGCCTGCCTTGAGGAGCGACGTAGTGCCGACAACCCGGCTATCGGCGAAACCACTGCCGAGCCCGTGCGAGCACGGGGAAAAACGTGCCATATTTGGCCGATCGCCGCGGCCATTCTGTTGTCTGTAACGACCGGGGGCATCGTATATCTGCCGCGCATCTTAGCAACGGCTTCGATCCCGACGACTGCCTCAACGCCGACGCCCAATTTACCAGTGGATGCGAGCACACCCGATCCAGGACTGGTGCCGCTAACCCCCGCGCAGATTGAAGCCCTCGTAGAGCGTGGCAGCACGCTGGTTACGAGGGGCGAACTTGTTACTGCACGGCTCGCCTACGAGGCCGCTGTCAATGCCGGCGAGGCACAGGCCGCACTGTACCTGGGAAAAACTTACGATCCGTATTTCCTCAAATGGGCTCGGTTCGGGAAAGCCGCGCGTGGCGATTTTAAAACTGCGGAATACTGGTATCGCCGTGCCCGGGAGCTCGGGTCTAACGAGGCGCAGGCTTGGCTGAGCGGGATCACAAATAGCCGCTCGCCACATTAGACTCAGGATGGTCGCTCCTTTGCGGTGCGCTACGGCACGCCGAAGGTATACGGCCGCATATTGCCTAGCAGAAGGTTTGGCCAGGCGGACTGGTACTTTCGTGCCAGCGCCCGTCTCGGCGGGTGCAGTGCCGCGCTGCCCACGTCGCGGAAGTGATCCGGCACCAAACCAGGTGTGGCGAAGTTCTTCAGACCCTCGCGGCGCCTTTGAGGAGTCTGTGCAACAGTGCTCTTGTCCTGGGTGCGTCAACTGCCCCTGCGGGTGCGTCCGACGCGCCTTGCGGTCTAAGCCGGTGCTTGCCCGAATGATAACAGTGACAGCTATTGTTCGAGCTCGGTGACCTGCTATCGCGCTCACCAACTACCCCTCGTAGTCAGCGCTTAGCTGCGCGCGTTCGGGGCGCGGCGACTCGTTCAGTCGCTCTCCACGTCGCATAGCTAATAGTTCTATAGCACGCATTGCCGTCTTTCTGTCTGCACGGCTGTTCGTGGGCCGGAGCTATTCTGCACCTAGTTACGACGCCATTTCCTTACCAAGCAGCGAGGATCGGCCCGAGATCCTGAGCCGTTTCTGCCAGTAAGCCGCGGGGGCGTGGAAATGGCCATGAGATGAAGGTCCGATTACCGCGGAATACACCGGCGCGAGGCCGAATGTTTGGGGTTGCCCTCGACAACACTCGGATAAAGGCGCCGCCGTTAGAGGAAGCGGAGAGCTATCCGACGCCTTGCAGAGCTTAACGAATGACGGTGCTCGGGATGACCATTCGCGCTAGGTAAATTTATCGAAGCTAAAACGGGGATGCGCGGTGTCTCATGCACGATCCCGATAATGGGCGCGTTCGTCCGGCGCCTACCTAACCAGCCCTCTGGCGGATAGCGCAGCGACATTGAATTGCGCGATTTTCTGGCGAGGGGCGCCGCTGGCCCCGAACAGCAAGAGCTGATCCGACTGATTGGGACATTGGCCAACGGCCCCTCAGGTAATTAGGCCGGCCGCGGGTAAAACGTAAACTATAGTTGGAGCGTTCACCCAACAAGCTCTCGAAAAAACATCGTCGGGACAGGCATCATGAACAACTTACAAGGTGGAGAAGTTTGGGAAATCTGGTCACCTAACGAAAGGCGTTGGGTGCGCGCGATTGTGATGAAAGTAGAGGATGGAGAGGCAACCCTCAGGTATGAAGGTTTGCTAGAGTTGGTCACGATCGGCGTCTCGGATTTGCAGAGCAAGCCCGAGCGATTTCGCCCGGCCGAGGCGGCGGGTTCCTCTTGGTAACTGGGCGATACGCGCCCGGCACTGAACGAGCCGGCCACCGCCGGCTCACTCGGGGACCCAGACTTGCTAGGAAGGCGGGGTCGATCCGTTGGGGATTAGATCGCGATTACACTCGTGTGGCGCGAAACGCTCAGAGCGCGCGGGCAGTTTTGATTACACCCCACCCGCAACGAGCCGAGGTTTCTTCCGACCCTGATGCCGTCCAGCAGATATTCCGATTTGCCACCGTCACCACATCGCGAACGAGTAACACTTCAGCAACGCGCTCGGGTCCGAAGGCGTGGAAAATGATCTCGACTTCGCAGTGAGATCTCCCAAGGCGATTAAAAGCTATCGCGGGGCGATTTCTATGCGGTGCGAGACACGCCCGCATCCGCGGGCAACCACGGAACGTTCCTTTCGGTCTGTCGTTCTGCGCGCAACAGTTGCAAGCAGGAGGCCGATGTGGGCGGCTTAATTTACCTGATCGGTTTGATTCGTCGTGATCTTGTTCATTCTATCGTTTTTAGGCCTACGCTGACCGTAGGCGGCAAAGGGATATGCCCGTGCAAACCTCGGAGCGGATCGCAACTGCACCGGTCGAAGTGCGCAGAGATTTCTTACACTGGACACCGGTGATCGCGGGCGCGTTTGTCGCGTCAGCATTTTCCCTCGTTCTGATCGCCTTCGGAACCTCTCTGGGCTTATCGGTCGCTTCGACGGCCCCAACCTGGAGGGATACCTCGCCAATCCTGACCGTTCTATCGGGGCTGTATCTGGTCTTAACTGCGCTCGTCAGCTTCGGCTTCGGCGGGGACGTAGCCGGGCGTCTGCGGACAACCTGGGATCCTGGGCTACATACAGAGTTCGTGGAATTTCGGGATGGCACACATGGGCTTCTCGCCTGGGCACTGGCCGTTGTGATCAGCGGTTTGCTTGCGGCCGTGATCGCAACAGCAATCGGCTCAAAGGCTATTCCGCCGGCAGTGACACCAGCCGCGAATGCCGGAGAAGCTCTGATCGCCTACGATCTCGATCGCCTGTTTCGTTCGGAGAGGCGCCAAGAAGGGAACCTTGTCTACAGCCGCGCCGAGGCCAGTCGCATCCTCCTGGCCGCAACGAGTCGGGCAGGTATGAAGCCCGAGGATCGGGAATATCTGTCGCGTTTGGTCGCGGGCCAAACCGGGATCGCGCAACCCGACGCAGAGCATCGAGTAGACGAGGCGATCGCCGCAGCAACGCTCGCCGTGAAAAGGGCGCGGCAAAGTGCCGTGATTCTGGGATTCTCCATCGCCGTCTCGCTTCTGCTCGGAGCCGCCGCGGCGTGGTACGCCTCGTGCCTCGGCGGGCAGCATCGGGACCAAGCCGCGCCGCCTCTGCGGTGGAACCTGTCACGCACGTGACGTGACAAAGTGGCGCCATTCATTTGTTGGTTTGAGTAGCAGGCAAAGAATACAAGCCCACTCCGGTCCCACTCCAGAACCCGCGCGAAGGGAAGAAGGCGCGCTAAGTAAGATCCCAGCTCGTCTTTAGGTGGTGCGTCGGAACGGGCCGCGAAAATTCCCCGTTCCTCGCCTCGTGGCGGGCTTTCAGCAATGATGGCCGCAGCACTCCGGAATACCTGAGGCGGGAGGAGCCGATGCCTTTCAATCCGCTGCGCGAGCGCGGAATCCCAATCGAGAAACAGTTCCGCAACTGGTCCGAATTGAACGTCAAGCCTTACGACAAATCCCAGGTCCATCCGTTCAGTCGATGCCGCGGCATCGTCATGAATGGCATCGAGGTCGAGGCCGTGATGTTTTCCCACAACATGGCCCGGCACACAGCCGATCCCAAAATCAAACAGCAACTGGCGCTTGTGCGACGGGCCGAAGCGCAACAGCAGAAAGCGGTGAACTGGCTGATTCCCGGCGACGAGAGCACACTCGAAGTTACGATCGGATACGAGCAGGTAGCGGTAGATCTGACCTCATGGGTCGCCCAGAACGAGCCGGACGCGTACCTGAAGCAGGTCTATGAGTTCGGGCTCCTGGAAGATTTTGATCACCTCTACCGCTACGCCAACTTGCTGCAGCTGCTCGAGGAAAAGAAGGCGGAACCGATCGTCGGTGCGTTGACAGAGATCATGCCGGGGCGGCCGACGATCTTCGAGCATCGCGATCCGCGAGACGAAGTCCGCCGCCCGATGACTGCGCCGGCGGCCAATCCGCAATCATTGCTCAATGCGTTGACCGTGATGTCTGCGGAACAGCAGACGATGAATTTCTACATGACGATCGGCAACCGCCCGCTCGAGCCGCTCGCGCGCGGGCTCTACCTAGAGATCGCGGAAATCGAAGAGCAGCATGTAACGCAATACGAGTCGATACTCGACCCGAGTACGACCTGGCTCGCGAACCTGGTGTTGCACGAGTACAACGAGTGCTGGCTCTATTATTCGTTCATGGAGCAGGAACCGGATCGGCGCGTCAAAGCGCTCTATGAGCTGCACCTGAACATGGAGATCGAGCATCTGCGCATCGCGGCGGAGATGATGCGCCAGCTCGAACGGCGCGATCCAGAAGAGTTGCTTCCCCGATCGCTGGATAAGCCGCTCCTCTTCCAGGAGAACAAGGAATATGTCAGGCAGGTGCTTGCAAACCAGATCGACCTGACCGCTCGCGAAAGCAAGTTCATACCGATTAATAAGCTCGGTCGCGACGATCGCTACTATGCCTACCAATCCGTGGTCAACGCAGATGGCGTTCCGAGCGAAGCCGTTATCGAGGAAGCGCGTTCCCAACTCGGCGCGGATTATCGTCTCGAAACTGAGGGTCCGCACCCAGTGGCGGGGCTCGTTCGGGAGAACGAGCGCGAGGGCGCCCAAACCGCATATGCCGCTGCGGCCGAGTGATCCCCGCTAAAGTGCGATGATGGAGGGAAGCCGTGGCACTTAGGACCAGGGCGCGCGCAGGCGCCAGGACGCAGGCGAATAGGACGACGAGCACAGAGCCAAAAAAAGCTACGAAGGCGCAGCTGACAAGAAGAAGCAACAAGACACAGTCGACGAGAGGCAAAAAGGCAAAGACACAGTCGACAAGGGTCCCGAAACGAGAGTCGCAGAGAGTGAGTCCGAAGGCTCGTCGATCGCGCCCTCAATCCACGATCCGGCGGCCGGGCAGTCCCCCTGTGATCGCCGGGCGTGCAGCTTTGGCGCGCGCGGCCCAGAAGATTGGTCGCGAGGCCGCTGCCCAAATGGTGCCAGCCGATGCGATCGCGTTGCTCGAGCAGGACCATCGAGAGGCCGAGGCTTTTTTCACGCAATTCGAAGAGGATGAAGAGGGCAAAGGTGAATTGGCACGTAAAATCTGTTTGGCCTTGACGGTGCATGCGACCCTCGAGGAAGCAATCTTCTACCCCGCGGCCCGCGAGGCCGAGGCTAGCGAACTCCTCGACGAAGCCGAGGTGGAGCACGCGGCCGCCAAGCAGATGATCACGGAGATCGAGAGGATGCGGACGCGGGATCGGCTGTTTAATGCCAAGGTCAAAGTGCTCGGCGAGTACGTCAAGCACCACATCCAGGAGGAGGAAAATAAGCTGTTCCCGGCGGTGCGAGAGACCGGACTTGATACGGTGTCCTTGGGGCAGCAGATGGCGGAACGCCGGATCGCGCTGCTAATTCAGCTCGGGCCTCGAAAGTAGACCCGGGTCGGCGGACGGGTATGTTCGCATCGGGAATAGCACTGTACTTACTAGGGCAACGGTGGCTCGCGGAGAGCGTGGATTAGCGGCGGCGATTCTGCGGCATCAGTTCGGGGTGCCGGATCTCAATAGCGCCGCGTTCAAGATCCTCGGCGATGTCTACGTAGTCCTGCGCCATTTGCAAAAGCGCGTTTTGCGTCTCGCGATCAGTCGGCACTAGCGCCAGCCGCCGCGCCCGAGCGGCTTGGGTGCGAAAGTGAGAGGCGTCATGCATAAATGCCAAACACCGGCAGCGGCTGCTTTGCCTCTTGATTGACTCGCTTTGTTGGCCTGGCGCACCGTAACGACTTTCACGCACTTTCTTCTGGCGAGCAATTTGGCTCAGGCGCGCGCAGCTATGACCGATGTAGAGGGCATCGCGCGCTATCGGAATATGGCAGCTGGCTTCCTGCGAATGGGCGGAAGACGAAAGCACAAAAAAACCGCGAAGGTTTATTGGAGATGGCCCAGCTGTATTAGCTGATACTTGATCTGACAGGCGATGCTGGCTGTTTAACCTTTGTAGCTGTCGCGCGTGTTCATGCCGCCATGAGTTTCTCCTTCGCCAGAGGAAGCGCGTCAAGGAAGGTTTGCATCGGCGTCTTGCCGAAGCACCAGCGACCCTGATGAGACCGCTTCTCATTGTATTCGGCGATCCAGGCATCGAGATCGGCCTGCAGCTCCTCGATCGTGCGATAGATCTTCTTGCGGAAGGCGATGCGGTAGAACTCGTCGAGCAGGGTGCGATGGAAGCGCTCGCAGATGCCGTTGGTTTGCGGGCTCTTGGTCTTGGTGCGGCTGTGATCGATGTCCTCGACCGCCAGATAGAGCTCGTATTCATGGCTCTCGTTGCCGCAAAACTCGGTCCCGCGATCGGTCAGCACCCGGCATAGCCGAATGCCGTGCTCGTCGTAAAACGGCACCACCCGGTCGTTGAGGATTTCGGCAGCGGTGATCGGGGTCTTCCGGTCGTAGAGCTTGGCAAAGGCCACCTTGGCATAGGTGTCGATAACGGTCTGCTGATAGATCCGCCCGACTCCCTTCAGCGTGCCGACATAGAAGGTATCCTGTGCCCCGCAGTAGCCCGGACACTCGCTTTCGAACTCGCCATGCGCCTCCTTGTCGGCCGTGGCCTTTTCGAGAGCGGCGATCTGCGCTTCGGTCAGCAGGATGCCCTCCTGCGCCGCTTTGGCATCGAGCGCCTTGAGACGCAGCTTCATCGACGTCAGGTCGTGGCGCTGCCAGACGCAGCGCACGCCGGCCGGTGAGATCGACAATCCGCGCCGCTTCAGCGCCTCCGAGACGCGCACCTGGCCCCAGGCCGGCTGCTCGATTGCCATTTGGACCACCGCCTGCTCGATCTCCGGCGGTGTACGGTTCTTCAGGATCGGCTTCCTGCGGCTGATCTCTTGGTAGAGCCAACTCACCGCCTTTGTCGTACAGCTCCTTGAACCGGTAGAGCTATCCCGGCTGTATCCCATCATCTTGCAGGCTTGGCTGACATTGCCGAGCTGCTTGGCCAATTCCAACAGCCCGAGCTTGGCTCGGATCATCTTCTGTTCCTGGGTCATATCCTGTCTCCGTCCCGCCGCAGGGCGGGGTACGGTCCCAGCTCGGGGTGAGAACCGCGCCCCGCCCTCCGGCTCCGTTTCGGAAACCAACAACGTTTGTCAGATAAATTCGAGCTAACACAAATTAAGCGAGGGCCTACCGCTTTCCGCGGCCCCGACGACAGCGGCACGGCACCACGTCTGCTCGACGTGGTCACCGCTAGGCCCTGCATCCATGAGACGGCCCGCAACCGATCTGCTTCCAGTTCAAGATCTTCGGCCATGCGCAGCCTGGCTTCCCAGATCACAGCACTTCCGGCGCGTTCCGCGAATCGCGATACCACGACGCCAACTCACGCAGCTTCTCAGGCGCCCCGATATTGGCGCGTATTGAGATCGTGCATTTCGAGTGATCTCCGGCGCCCCAGGGACGCTCACCGCGACAAGCTAGCAGGATCGACACACCAAGCGTCAACATATGTTGTCTTCACCGGGCGATTGCTTCGAGGCTTTGGAACCCGCCAGCGTTCCCGGAACGTTAGCTGTTCACCTTCATATTTGGTGACGAATGGCTGCACGGACGGGGAGACCAAAGGCCACGGCAGCAGCACGTGGATGGTTCAGCCGGTCAGACGGGTACGCGCCAGTCAATAAGGCTCTCGTCCAAGCCGGTATCTCTTTTATGTCGGTACCGCCCTTGTCGGTGCCGCCCTACGGCGGGAGTTATGCGCAGCGGGAAACCGAAGCGCGCAAGCTGGAACGCGGACAAGACGTCCCTGTTTAAACGCTACTCGCAGACTAACCGGACGAGAGATGCACCGCGTCCCGCGACCCACAAAGCCACCCCCCAGGCCTCCCGGGCTCGGCACCGTACTCGAGCGCAATATTCGAGCTCTACAGGAGCGCCGTGCGCGGGAAGAGGCGGACGCGACATTCGAGCAGCGCCTCGCCGGGCGGATTACGCGATTTACCGGCAGCATGGGATTTGTCTATCTGCATTTGGTGGTGTTTGGGCTGTGGATTGCTGTAAACGTTGGGATTATTTCCGGTATACCGGTATTCGACCCCTCGTTCGTAATCCTGGCAATGGCTGCATCGGTCGAGGCGATCTTCCTCTCGACCTTCGTGCTGATCAGTCAAAACCGAATGGCTGCCGCAGCGGATAAGCGTGCCGAGCTCGACCTGCAAATCAGCTTACTGGCAGAGCACGAGACTACAAAGCTCGTCGCTTTGGTGTCCGCAATTGCGGAACGGATGGATATAACGACGGAGGTCGACTCGGAAGTGCCAGAACTGAAGCAGGACGTCGCCCCAGAGCTTGTCCTGGACGAGATTGAAGAGCGGTCACGAAGCCACGGCTGATCCCGGTGCCCGTCATCCCTGAGCGGCTGAAGAGGCACCCGACCGGCGCGTCCCAACCGGAGCGATAGTCCGAAACGGCGGTCGAGAGGAGCCCGTTTGTTGAGTTGAACAGGAGGGCAATAAACATGGACGAGAAATCCAACGCACCGATTTGAGCAGCTCGCGCAACGAGGGCGAGGGAAACAAGACCGCTGGCCGCCAGTACAATGAGGCACAGCGCGGGTTTGTCGAATCCGGCCAAGTCGAGGACAGGGCCCGAGAGGCGGAAAAGGCGCTTGATGGGCCCGAACAGACCGAATTGCAGAAGGCCGAAGCTATTGGCAAAGACCACAGCGCCGGTGAAGACCCGAAAGTCCGAGGCAAGAAGCCCCACGCGACGAGCGGTTAGCCTTGAGCAATATGGCCAATCCCCGTTTGCGAACGATGAACCTCGACCAATTGAGCTTCGTTAGACCATGTCCGTAGACGGAATGCAGGTTCGCAGGCAAGAGCAGCATCACCCCAGTGCGGTGAATGGAAGAAATCAGAAACGCCACCCGGGAACGTGCCGGGAGATTGCTCTTGAAGCCCGCTTAGCCGAGCTCGAGGCGGAGATTCGGGCGCGCGATGAGTTCCTGGCCATCGCCGCGCACGAGCTTCGGAATCCGATGACGCCGATCGCCGCGTGGGTCGAGCTGCTGTTAAGCCTTGCACGCCGCGAACCCAGCCGCATTTCACCGGAGATCCGTCGTGGGCTTGAACGCCTGGAGTCCCTGGTCGAGGCTTATGTTAGACGTGCTACGACGTTCCTCGACGTCTCGCGGATTAGCTCACAAAATCTCCAGCTAACCTTCACCGAGGTGAATCTGTCATCGCTAGTTCGGGGCATCGTAACGGCTATGATCCCCTCCGCGGAGAATGCGGGATGCCGCATCTCGCTATCCGTGCAGGACAATGTAGCGGGCAGTTTGGACCGCACCGCTGTCGAGCAGATCGTCGAAAATATACTCTCGAATGCAGTCCGATACGGTGCCGGTCAACCTATCGATATCACGCTATCCAGCGATGCCAGCACGGCCCAGCTTACGATTCGCGATCAGGGCATCGGAATTTGTGAGGCTGACCAAGCCCGCATCTTCGACCAGTTTCAGAGAGCAAGGGCTAACACCACGGTCGGCGGGTTCGGGGTTGGTCTGTGGATTACCCGGCAGCTGGTAGTTGCGATGGGGGGTCAAATATCTGTGACGAGCAAGCCCGGCTTCGGCTCGACATTCACCGTCGCGTTGCCGCTGAAAGGAGGCTGAATCCGATGGAAACGGACCAGACCGACAGGTTTCCAGAGCGGGTGCCCAGCGGCGTGCCGGGGCTGGACGCGATTCTTCGGGGCGGTTTTCTCAAAGCAGGTATTTTTATCATCCAGGGCTCCCCTGGCGCCGGAAAAACGATTCTTGCCAACCAGATATGTTTCCACCACGCCGCCCGAGGTGGTCGTGCTCTCTATGTGACGCTGCTGGCCGAGAGTCACTCCCGGATGTTGCTGCATATCGGCCAGCTTCGGTTTTTTGACCCGACGATGATTCCAGGCCGCATCTTCCTCGTCAGCGCATTTCGAGTGCTCGAAGAGGACGGGTTGCGGGGCTTGCTCGATTTGCTTCGCCGGGAGGTCCAATCCCACGAGGCAAGCATTCTCGTCCTAGACGGGTTGGTTTCGGTCCAGGAGACGGCCGGCTCGCCCCGGGAATACAAAAAGTTCATTCATGAATTACAGGCCCAGGCGGCTCTCGCTGATTGCACGATGTTTCTGCTTACCAGCGCGTCATCGCCGCCAATTGCTGTCGAGCACACCATGGTTGATGGCGTCATGCAGCTTCAGAGCGAGCTATACGGCCGGCGCGCGGAACGGCACCTGGAGGTGTATAAGATGCGCGGCACTGGCTATTTGCGAGGCCAGCACTCTTTCCGTATCAGCGACGAAGGCGTTCTCGTATATCCGCGGACCGAGGCACTGCTGAGGCTTCCCACTACGCACCAAGCGGCCAGTGGCCCACCGATTGAAACCGGGCTTGCAAAGCTCGATCGCATGACGGGAGGTGGTTTCCCCGGCAAGTCCACAGCCCTGCTCACAGGACCCCCTGGCATCGGTAAGACTACCCTCGGCTTACATTTCCTAAGCCAGTGCGATGAGGACTGCCCCGGCCTTCATTTCGGATTTTACGAGACACCCGAGGCCCTCTCCGCGAAGGCGAATGCGCTCGGGCTCCCGCTGAAACAATTGCTAGAGCGGGGGCAAGTCGAAATCCTATGGCAGCCCACGACCGAGGGAATACTGGACGAAGCGTGTCATAGACTTCTGGACGCAGTGAGGCGCCGCGGCGTGCGGCGACTCTTCATCGATGGGCTCGAGGGGTACGAGAGGCTGGCAACGGACCGGGAGCGGCTCGGGCACATTTTTGCGGCTTTCAGCAACGAACTGAGCGCGCTTGGCGTAACGACCGTCTACACGTCCGAGGCCGATCTGATTGGGTCAGTTTCTGGACTTCCGCTCAGTCACCTGCCGCTACAAGGTGTCTCCTGCATAGCGGAGATCATATTGGTCATGCGGTACGTGGAGCTTCGCGCCCAGCTGCACCGGGTTCTGGCCGTGCTCAAAGTGCGGGACTCCCTGATTGACCCGGCCTTCCACCGGTTCACGATCGCGGGCACGGGGATCACGATTGACGAAGAGGCCTCCGAGGCCGAGAAGATCCTGGCCGAGGCGGCGCAGCAGACGGGTCTCGGGGTGCTACGCACCGGGCGCGTCAGGCAAAACTGAAATGGCAACGATCTTGGTGGTCGAGGACGAGTTTGGCATCGCAGAGGTGCTCCAATCAGCTCTGGCCGACGCGGGCCACAATGTCGTGACCGCTATCAATGGGAGGCAGGGGCTGGAGCGACTGAACGAGAGACGACCAGAACTGGTTATCCTGGACTTCATGATGCCGGTGCTCGATGGTCCGGGCATGCTTCGGGCCATGAGAGGCGATCCGGAATATCGCGATATCCCCGCCGTACTGATGAGTTCTCTGCCGGAGTCCGCAGTCGCAGAAGCGGCGAGCGGATATGCAGGATTTCTCCGCAAGCCGTTCCAGCTTCGCGCGGCTATCGAAATGATCAATCGCGTCCTGAATGGAGGCGGTCCGCCGCTGGCCGAGCCTATGCGCTCGCCTCGCTGACTCAGGAGAGTAGGCGCAACGACGGCGGCTGCGCCGCGGGCATGGACCGACTACCTCGTCAAAGACGCATTCAGGCGAGCGCGCCGAGATGAAGCGCCCCTTCGAGAGTTCCGTTATTGCGGGGTTGATCCGTAAGTAGACTGCGTCACCTTCCTGGATTCAGGAAACCAGCGGTCTCCGCTTGCTTCAGATTCCGCTCCCTCCTCCAGGGTCAGAGTAAGGCCAATATCCAACAGGCCCCCATGCTGCTGGTGCATGCCCGGTCCCTCTAGCCTCTTTCGTATCCGCTGCCTTCCGTTGAACGGTCCACCTGCCCGTTGCAGCAAAAAATCCATGACGCAGAGATGGGCCTTTCCAGCAAGTGTTATTGATTCATCAGCGCGCTGCACACCAGGAACATCACCAAGTGCTGAAGGGATGGTTAGTATGGCCGAAGGAATTCTCCAGGATCTGCACCAAGACCACGAGGCGGTCAGCGACCTCATCGAGCAGTTACTGAAAACCGAAGCGGGCGCGGAGCGCTCGCCGCTCTTCAAAGAGATGATGAATATGCTGCTGGCTCATTCGCATGCCGAGCAGAACGTGCTCTATAAGAAAATGGAAAAATCGGAGGACGATAAAGCGCGCAGCTTTGCGTTCGAGGGCACCAACGAGCACCAGATCGTCGAGCAGCAATTGCAGCAGATGTCGCGCGCCCGCAACAAGGCGACTGAGCAGTGGACGGCACAGCTGACGGTGCTTCGCGAGCTGGTCAATCACCACGTCAGGGAAGAAGAAAGCACCGGCTTTGGATGCGCCCGTAGCGAATTTAACGGCGAGCAGCTCGAGAGATTCGGCGAGCAGTTCCGCCGCCAGAAAGAGAAGCTAATGGCCGAAATGTAGGCCCCGAGCCTGCATCCGCACGAGCAAGCGGCACGAACCGGCGGCAACACCGGTCGGCTTCGCTCTTGAGTTAATGCCGATTGAAGCTGGAGCCAGAGCGCGGGAGGGATGTCCTTCCGCGGCTTCCTGCATTCTCAACATTCTTTGGCGGTGCGTTATGTCCCGATACGTTCCGCAGTCGCTCGACACTAAACCGACGCTGGCTTTTTAACGGCGTGCCGGCCGGGGCGGGCATGGCGACGGCTCGGTGGGGGCGACATATCCGCTGATAAAATCAGCAGAAGCCCAGGGTAGGACGCATGCGCAAGTTCTTCGGGTCGATGGGCTCCGTCACCCGGGTCAATATCGCCAAGCCCTCAAGATTAACATGCTCGGCGATCCGTCTGACCGCGTCGTCGACGTCTACGGCCCGGCTGGGCATGACGGACAAGGATCGGATCTAGTTGGCTTCAGCAGCGGCGGCCTTTCCCATACGAATTGGGTCGGCTTCCGAGAAAATCTGCCGGAACGACTCGACCGGCTGATCGGGAACAGCGCATGGCGCCAGTGGTCGTCGCCTTTCCCGATTGCTTCTCCGGCGGGTATGGCGCTTACGCATGCGCTTCGCCACTCCGACATCTGGTCGGCTGCGGCGTGTCATTCCGGCGATATGGGCTTCGAGTTGTGTTATCTGCCGGACATGCCAGCGGTCCTCCGCGCCCTCGCCGGCGCTGACAACTCCATCGAGCGCTGGTGGCAGCAGCTCGAAGCAGCCTAAAAGCACCCGGAGCCCGGCACCGTGAGCCGCCGCGAGGCCGCCGCTGAGCCGCCTCGCGGTCCGCGCGGTCAATTGCTAGTGCAGATCTTGACGGTCTTCATGGCGGTCTCGGCCTCGGTACGGCTCTTGTAGACGACGCCATCGGGACCGACGGTCGTGTACTCGGTCGCGGCCGGTTTCTTGTCGAGGATCGTGCACTTCTTCGTCTTCACGTCCTGCACGATGTAGTAGGAATCCTGAGCGAAGGCCGCCATGCTCGGCAATGCAAGCGCTACAGCAATAGCGGCCGAAGTCACGAAACGCGTAAGCGTCATGATGTCCTCTCTGTCTCTAGTGCTTACGCAGCAATAGTCTGCTGCAAGACATCATCACAACGCAGCAGATCGAATTCTATTCCTCCGGACGATAAACCGCGGGGTATTTAAAACGCTAGCAGAAAGGGCAGGGCGCGATAACGCACACTGCCGCTGGCTATTTCCCGAGATCGCGTATGCCGGGCGTTTTACACTCGCCCTCCCGTTGCTACCCCCTGTTGACCCGGGTCACAGCCGCGGCAGGGGCGTCGCCGTATGAGAGACACGATCCGCCCCGGCGTCCGGTTGGGGTGAGAGCGGGACGAGATTGCGGTAGCAGCTCGGGCCCGCTCCTAGGAGCGGCGGGCCGCGCCACCTCCGCTTCGGCCTGGGCGGCATGACTGCCGAAGCGCTCGGCATGGGCGTGTGTAAATTCGGCGCGAGCAGGAAGGTGATGGAATAGTAGATCCACAGCAGGATCACAATCAGCAAACCGGCCGTGCCATAGCTCTCGGCCGCCTTGCTGCTGCCGATATAAAGCCCAATCAGCGACTTGCCGATTGTGAACAACAGCGCGTGCGACCGCGCCACTGCGACCTCGCGCCAGGCGCTCGCCTTGTCGGCAGGAATTTGTAGATCGTGGCGAACACGGCCGACAACAGCACCGCGTGATACGAAGTTAACGACCGACATCAGGACCTTGGCGCCGGGCAAGAAGCCTTCCGCCTAGTGGCCGAACGCGACGAGGCCGGCACTGACCGCGAGCGATGCAAGGAGCAGAAAACTGAGCGTCATCACCAGCCCCATGCTGGCGATTCGGAGCCCGCACCAGCTGCGACAGGCCGGTCTTCGGCTCGGCCTTCCAGATCTTGTTCAGCGAGGACTGGATCTCGCCAAAGGCGCCGCTCGCCGCGATCAGGAGCATAGCGACTCTGATCGTGGCAATTGTTCCGGATTTCTGGCTCTGGCTGCCGGTGCTCTGCAACATCGACGCCAGCGGATCACCGCTGCCCCTGCCCCATCAGGCCGCTGAACTGGCCCATGATCGCGGCCTGCGCCGCCTCACGCCCAAACACGAGGCCGGCAATGGCGATGACGATCTGTGGCAGGGGTGCGATCAAAAATCGTGAGTAACCGATGCTGGCCGCGCGGCTTAATCCTTCATCGCTCACAAAATCGGAAATCGTGTCCTTCAGCGGCCCCAGTTTTTCGCGAACATCGGTGCCCACCTTGTTTTTCGGTTCTGATGTAAGGGAAACAAAGCTGCAATTCGCTTAGTAGATCCCGCGCGGTCAACGTACCGGCGATGCTGGTCCGTTCTCGAGCTAACGTGGACTGGACCCATCCTGACGGCCAATCGATTGCGGTGGGGCGTAATCGTCGGTGAGCCCTTCTGTGTTTTCGCCTTTCGGATAGCCCCGCCCTCGCCCCGAACCGCCGGGACCCAGCCTGCCGGCCTCGTCAGGCGGATACGGACGCTTTCAAAAGTTTACGACTCCACCGCGAACCGTAAGCTCCCGCCCGGGGTATATCCCATATTAACCATATCACCCTAAGGGCAGGCCTATGGACGATTTTGGGCGATTGGTTGAGGAGCATATCCCGCGGCTGCGGCGCTATGCTCGTGCATTGACACGTGATCTGACCCGAGCGGACGACCTAGTGCAAGATTGTCTGACTCGAGCAGTCGCTAAACAGAAGCTGTTCCAGCCAGGAACAGACCTGCGAGCATGGCTATTTACATTGCTGCACAATCAGTACGTTAACGACGTGAGACGCTCTTCGAACCGGGGAACACAGGTCAACCTCGACGACATCAATCCTTTGCCCGTAGAAGGAAGTGCTATTTCGTCGTTAGAGCTCAGAGACCTAGAGCGAGCACTCGCGAAAGTCCCTGCCGAGCAGCGGCACGTGATCCTTCTCGTCAGCCTGGAGGGCATGGCATACGAGGAGGTCGCGAGAATTCTGAACGTGCCGGTCGGGACTGTCCGCTCACGCCTTTCGCGGGGACGCGACTTGCTCCGCTACTTGATCGGCGCTGGAGAAAAGCCACCGATCCCAGAGTGCCATCGAACCGCAGTGCGGTCGATTCCCGCCGCAGCATCGCCGGCTGCCTAAGCTAACTCATCCGTCCTCGATTGGTGGTCCAATTTGGGCTGAATAGTCGGCAGCGTTCACGCCAAGGTGTCATTCCTGAGCGCAACCGACTGTATCGGCCATTTTGGCTTGGCGCTGACCGAGAGGTTTCGGCGAGCCGTCCGTTGTATCACGTGCCGTTTGGTGCTCGGTCTCCGCGTTCAGCTTGGCCCCAACCAGAATGAGGATGATCGAGAGCCACATCCATGTCATGAAACCGATGACGACGCCGAGCGATCCATAGGTCCCGAAATGCGCCGCGTAACACGAGAACAGAGCCGATGCAGCGAGCCATGCTACTGCGGCAAACGCGCTGCCCCACGTAACCCAGCGCCAGCGTGGCTTCTCGCGACTTGGGCCATATCGGTTAATCGAGGCAAGCGCGATTGCAACATTCACTAGGAGTACTGGCCACCGGGCGACATCAAGCACCATGGCGACGAAGCCAGGTAAGTAACTAAGTACGACCGGGATTGCGACCACGCGACCAAGGCGAATAGCAAGAACAGGATCATACCGGCGGTGAAGGTCAGGCTGAGAGCGTTGAGCCTGATGAAGCTCCGTTTTTCTTTTTCCTCGTAGACGACGTTGAGCGCATCAAAAAGTGCCTTGATGCCGCCGTTCGCGCTCCAGAGCGAGATGACGAGACCGATCACGAAGCTGATGCCGAGCGTCGCCTTGCCTTGGGCGGTAAGCCGCGACATTTGATCCCGAATAACATCAACGGCGCCGCCTGGCAGCACTCCAGACAGACTGTCGAGATGCTGGCTGACCGTGCTGCCGTCGGCGAATAGACCGTAGATCGACACCAGCGCCGCTATGCCCGGAAAAAGCGCCAGCAACGCGAAAAACACGACGGCCGCTGCATTTACCATAATCCGGTCATCCGAGATGCCCCGGTACACGCGCAGCAGTATGTCCTTCCATCCCGGTGCCGGAATATCGGATGGTTTCGCAGCGGACCGGCCGCGACCATTTTCGCGTATGGCGTTGTCGCTAGCCCATCGTATTCATGACGGGGACGGATTCGGGGTGGTGGGAGTATCGTAAGCTTTTGATCTGGCGTAGGATTCGGTTGCTGAAGCCAACCCTTTGCTGGGATCGAGGCACGCCACGCCCGCCATGACCGACGATAACCTTCTGCCGTTCTGCTTTCCAGCCA